>OCTX012284303.1_pt1 | contig 36352 bp, 32 predicted proteins | sample 1539691 | NCBI WGS metagenome assembly OCTX01 (sample SAMN02144231, study PRJEB22623) | gut metagenome | biome: sheep rumen | host: Ovis aries | place: New Zealand
GTACGCCAGCAGTGGGGATAGTTGTGCACGTGCTTCTCAATCTTCAGCGCCGTACCCTCCTGCTTCATCTCCATGCAGATCACGATGTTCAGGTCTTCTGCCTTCGAGGCGGCCTGCTCGTCATACTTGCCATCTTTGTTGAATTCAGGAGCATAAGCGTTCTTCACGTAGTCGCCTGCATGATGACTATAACCATCTTTGTCTACACACCTCATAATGAAGTTGTTATCAAGATCGTTCATCTCATAGTATTTACCCTGCAGGTCTACCATCGGACGTGTCTCACCTTTTTTATTAATAAGGAAGAGGCTCGGGATATGGGCATCCTTGGCCACCTTCGCATCGTCGGCACCGAAGGTCGGGGCGATATGCACGATACCAGCACCATCCTCCGTGGTCACGTAGTCACCGGGAATCACACGGAAAGCCTCGCTCTCCATCTCCACGAACTGATCCTTGCCGTTCTCGCCCGTGAAGACTTTCTCGGGATGAGCCTCGGCATAGGCCTTGACATAGTCGGCGGCATTCTGGTCGAGCTTGGCAGTGGGTTTCACCCAGGGCATCAGCTGCTGATACTTCAGGCCTACGAGCTCCTCACCCTTATAGTGGCCTACGATACGATAGGGCACGAACTTCTCACCTTTATTATATACAGGCATCTCGCCATCATCGGTGATATGTCCTTCGGGGGCGAGATAGGCGTTCAGTCGACTCTCTGCCAGGATGATGGTGATCTTCTCAGCATTGTATGCGTTGTAGGTCTCCACCGCCACGTAGTCGATCTTCGGGCCAACGCAGAGGGCAGTGTTGGAGGGCAATGTCCAGGGGGTCGTCGTCCAGGCCACGAAATAAGGCGTGCCCCACTTGGTCCACTCCTCTTTCGGGTCGACGGCCTTGAAGAGCGCCGTAACGGTCGTATCCTTCACGTCGCGGTAGCAGCCAGGCTGGTTCAGCTCGTGCGAGCTCAGGCCCGTTCCTGCTGCAGGGGAATACGGCTGGATGGTGTATCCCTTATAGAGCAGGCCCTTCTTGTAGAACTGCTGGAGCAGCCACCAGAGGGTCTCGATATATTTGTTGTCGTAAGTGATATAAGGATGGTCGAGGTCTACAAAGTAGCCCATCTTCTCCGTCAGTTCGCGCCACTCCTGCGTAAACATCATCACATTCTCGCGGCACTTCTTGTTGTAGTCCTCCGTCGAGATATATTTCTCAGAATCCTTATTGTCGATATCGGCCTTCGTGATGCCGAGTTCTTTCTCGACACCAAGTTCCACAGGCAGTCCGTGGGTATCCCATCCCGCCTTACGCTTCACTTGATAGCCCTTCATCGTCTTATAGCGGTTGAAGGTATCCTTGATGGTACGTGCCAGCACGTGATGGATGCCTGGATGCCCGTTGGCAGAAGGAGGACCCTCGAAGAATACAAACTGAGGACAGCCCTCACGCTCTTCGACAGAACGCCAGAACACATTCTTCTCGCGCCACATCTCCAGGATGTCGTCATTTACCTTTGTCAGGTTCAGACCGCTATGTTCAGCAAATTTCTTACTCATATCAATGCTAAATATTCTATTTATACATTACCTTTAATATTTGGGGCACAAAGGTACATAAAATATTCGACACGACAAAATAAATAAATAATTTTAAGATTTCTGCCCAAAATGTTCGATTAATCAGATATTTTTGTTACCTTTGCAGTCAAAATAACCTAATTATTTATAAATATCAAGATCCTAACATGGTAACATTTACAATGATTCTACAGTTGCTGATAGTTTTGTTGGCGCTGTATGTTGGTTCCCGATACGGATCATTGGCACTCGGTGCCATTTCCGGAATCGGTCTGGCTTTGTTGGTGTTTGGTTTCGGTATGAAGCCCGGATCCCCTCCCACCGACGTAATTTACATCATCATCGCAGCAGTGACCTGTGCGGGCATCATGCAAGCCTCAGGCGGTATGGACTGGCTGATCCAGATTGCAGAGAAGATGCTGCGCAAGCATCCCGACCGCATCACGTTTCTTGCACCGCTGTCTACGTTTATCCTGACAGTTCTGGTGGGAACAGGCCACGTGGTCTACACGCTGATGCCCATCATCTGCGACATCTCGCTCAAGCAGGGCATTCGTCCGGAGCGTCCTTGCGGTGTCGCGTCGATAGCCTCGCAGGTGGGTATTACCTGCTCACCCATTGCGGCAGCTGTGGTGGCTTTCGTGACGATTTCTAATGCCAACGGATTCGACATCTCTATCCCGCAGGTGTTGATGATCAGCTTCCCCGCATGCGTCTGCGGACTGATGGCAGCGGCTGTTGCCTCCTATCATCGTGGACTCGACCTCGACAAAGACCCCGAGTTCCAGGCCAAGCTGAAAGATCCCGTCCAGCGCGAATATATCTATGGCAGCAACGCCACAACGCTCGACAAGGAGATCCCGCAGTCGGCCAAGAATGCCGTATATGTGTTCCTGGGCGCCCTGTTGGTGATCGTGCTCTTTGCCATCTTCCAGGACATCCTGCCCTCATACTCTACCATCAAGGCTGTCAAGGGTGCTCCCGACTTCACGTTTGACGACGGTACCGTAGCTTCCGCAGCAGCACTGGCCAAAGCGAAGGTCATCATTCCCGGCATTACTGAGGCCTCGACCGTTCAGTTGAAGATGAACGTGGTGATTCAGATAGTGATGATCTCTGCTGCAGCCATCATGATCCTCTTCTGTAAAGCCTCACCCGTAAAGGCCGTTCATGGAGCCGTCTGGCAGTCGGGAATGGTGGCGGTAGTCGCCATCTTCGGTATTGCCTGGCTGGCCGACACGTATTTCTCGAATTATACCGAGGAGATGCAGTCGATGCTGGGTGATATCGTAGCGAAGTACAACTGGTCGATAGCCTTTGTATTCTTCCTTGTATCCGTACTGATCAATTCACAGGGAGCCGTTGTCGTCTCGATGCTGCCACTGGCTTACTCACTTGGGATTCCCGGACCAGTGCTGCTTGGTGTCCTGCCCTCTGTGTATGGCTACTTCTTCATTCCGAATTATCCTTCCGACATCGCTACCGTCAACTTCGACCGTTCGGGTACTACCGTTATCGGCAAGTATCTGCTGAACCACTCGTTCATGATGCCAGGACTGGTACACATTTTCGTCTCGACCATCGTGGCCTACGCATTGGCAATGATATTTTTCTAACCCCTAAACAGAAGAGATTATGCTTATCACAATTATAGAATTACTGATAGTGCTGCTGGCACTATACCTTGGTTCTAAATACGGTAGTCTGGCACTTGGTGCGATAGCAGGCCTGGGTCTTGCCATCCTGGTGTTCGATCACGGCCTTCGTCCCGGTACGCCGCCTACCGATGTCATCTACATCATCGTAGCAGCTGTCACCTGTGCGGGCATCCTGCAGGCCTCGGGTGGTATGGACTGGATGATACAGATTGCCGAGAAGATACTCCGCAAGAATCCCCAGTACATCACCTTCCTGGCTCCTCTGGCCACCTTCACACTGACCATCCTCGTAGGAACGGGCCACGTGATGTACACGCTGATGCCGATCATCACCGACGTAGCCATCAAGAAGGGCATCCGTCCTGAACGTCCTTGTGCCATCGCAAGCGTTGCCTCTATGATCGCCATCATCTGCTCACCGATCTCGGCCGCCGTCGTAGCCTTCTCCACGATCTCGGCGCTCAACGGCTTCAACATCTCAATCCCACAGATTGTGGCTGTCACGATTCCCAGTTGTCTGATAGGTATCATGATCGCCGCAGCATGGAGCACGCGGCGAGGACTTGACCTCGACAAGGATCCCGAGTTCCAGGCACGCATCGCTGACCCTGTTCAGTATGATTTCATCTACGGAAACACCAACACCGTTCTCGACAAGCAGATCGACAAGAAGGCGAAGTATGCCGTCTATATCTTCCTCGCTGCTGTCGCCATCATCGTGATTCTGGCCTTCGCCCAGCAGATACTGCCTGCCTACGAGCAGGTGATTGCCGTTGAGGGAGCCAAGGATGTCGTGCTGCCAACAGGTAAGACCGTCTCTCCAGAGAATCTGGCAGCTGCAGGCATCGTGATGGAGGGCGTGACGGTCAAGTCGATGGTAACCATCAAGATGTACCTCGTCATTCAGATTATCCTCATCTCTGCTGCAGCCCTGATGATTATCATCTGCGGTGCCAAGCCAAAGAATGCTGTTGCCGACAACGTGTGGCAGTCGGGAATGGTGGCCGTCGTTGCAATCTACGGTATCGCCTGGCTGTCGAACACCTTCTTCAACGCCCACATGGACGATGTGAGGATGCTGCTCGGCTCAATGGTTGAGGAGTACAAGTGGACGATAGCCCTGATGTTCTTCGTGTTCTCCGTGCTCATCAATTCTCAGGGAGCCGTCATCGTTTCGCTTTTGCCCGTAGCCTACGCGCTGGGTATTCCGGGATGGGTGTTGCTCGGCGTACTGCCTTGTGCATACGGCTATTTCTTCATCCCGAACTATCCCACGGATATAGCCACAGTAAACATGGACCGTTCAGGAACCACGAAGATTGGCAAGTATGTATTCAACCATTCGTTCATGATTCCTGGTCTGATAAGTGTAGTTGTCTCTACGATCGTCTGCTACCTGCTGGCAGGTATATTCTTCTAAGCAACATTCGTAGGCTCAGCTTGCGCTTACCCGTTACGCATCTGCTGGAGCAAAGACTTCTGACGCTCCGACAAGTTTGTGGGCAGCTTCACCTGATAAGTGATAATCAGGTCGCCGAAAGTTCCGTCTCCGCGGTCATATCCCTTGCCGCGGAGACGTACTTTTGTGCCAGGCTGGGTCTCAGGCTTGATTTTCATCTTCACCTTGTTCCCATTCGACAGTGTCAACATCACCTCTCCGCCTAAAAGAGCCGTATAGAGATCGATAGTCACGTTGGCATTCATCTCTCCAGAGTGGGTGCGCCCCTGTTGTCCGAAGCCCGTGCTGCCAGAAGAGAATCCCTGGAATCCGCCAAAGCCGCCACCCTGCCGACCCTTTCGACCAAAGAGACTCTCAAAGAAATCGCTGAAGCCGCCACCAGAGCCTGATGAGAACTGCGAGAAGTCGAAACCGCCAAACGGGTTTCCACCACCGTTGGCACCGAAGCCTCCAGCACCGAAGGCATCAGCCTGCTTCCACTGTTCGCCGTACTGGTCATACTTCTGGCGTTTCTCTGGATCACCAATCACGTCATACGCTTCTTGCAGCGCCTGAAACTTTGCCTGGGCCTTTGGGTCGTCAGGATGAAGGTCTGGATGAAACTGCTTGGCTCGTTTCAGGTAGGCCTTCTTCACATCTTTCTGAGGTATCGTCTTGTCGACGCCTAAAATCTTGTAATAATCAATAAATGCCATAATAATCCTCCATTTCTTTTAATCGTTCGTAAGAAATTCAGCAAAAAGTGTGCCTAAATCCCCAAAAACTCTTGGCATATTAAAAAAAATCAATTAATTTTGCAGAAAAATTAATTAAATATGAAGAAAATCATCCACTTAACCCTCTTATTTATCTACTTCATGGTGCCCATGCACGCACAACAGTCTAAAACCGTCCGCTTGAAAGTAATAGAAACCAGCGACGTTCATGGACATTTCTTCCCCTGGGACTTTATGAACAACCGCCCAATTAAAGGAACCCTTTCACGCGCTAATACCTATATTAAAAAAGAACGTGCAGCCTATGGCGACAACCTGCTGCTTATCGACAACGGCGATATCCTGCAGGGCCAGCCGTGTGTTTACTGGTCGAACTACGTGATGCCAGAGAGTGAGAACCTGGCAGCATCAGTTATCAACTATATGCAATACGATGCCGAGACCGTCGGCAACCACGATGTGGAGCCTGGACATAAGGTCTACGACAAATGGATCCGCGAGGTGCGCTGTCCACTGCTTGGTGCGAACATCGTTAAGGCAGGCTCTGATGGTACAGCTCATCCTAACAACATCTACACCGGACTTCGCCCCTACTCCATACACTATGTCGATGGCGTGAAGATTGCCATCATCGGCATGCTTACACCCGCCATCCCAAACTGGCTGACAGAGAGCGTGTGGAAAGGAATGGAGTTTGAGGAGATGACCGCCTGTGCCCGCAAATGGGTGAAATACCTGAAAGAGGTGGAGCGCCCCGACCTCATCTTCGGCCTCTTCCATTCAGGCAAGGATGGTGGCATCGTCACCGACAGCTACGAAGAGAATGCCACCGCTGCGGTGGCTCGCGAGGTGCCTGGTTTCGACATCATCTTCTTTGGTCACGACCATCAGGTACACAATGAATGGATCACCAACGGCGAAGGTCAGCAGGTGCTCATCATCGACCCGTCGTGCTACGTACGTAACGTGGCTGAGGCAACCATCGAGCTTACCTACGAACGGGGCCATCTTGTGAAGAAAGACATCAAGGGCGAGATTGTCAGTGTGAACGACGAGGCAATCGACGAGGAGATGGTGCACCACTTCCAGCCGCAAATTGATGCCGTCAAAAACTACGTAGGACGGAAGATCGGAACGTTCGACTCGTCCATCTATACACGTGACAGCTTTTTCGGCAACTCCGCCTTCGTAGACCTCATCCACAATCTTCAGCTGAAGATCACGGGTGCCGACATCAGCATCACAGCCCCATTGTCGTTCAATGCCGTCATCAAAGCTGGCGATGTCACCGTCGCCGACATGTTCAAGCTGTACCGCTTTGAGAACCTCCTGCTCGTGTTACGCATGACGGGCGAAGAGATACGCAAGCACCTTGAGATGAGCTATGACATCTGGACCAACCAGATGACATCGCCCGACGACCACATCATGCTGCTTGACGACGAGATGAAAGAAGACCAGCAACGGGCGGGATTCAAGTACTACACCTTCAATTTTGACTCGGCTGCTGGAATCGACTACGAGGTTGATGTGACGAAACCCGAGGGTGAGAAGGTGCGCATCCTACAGATGTCTGACGGCACACCGTTCGACGAAAAGAAGTGGTATAAGGTTGCGATGAACAGCTATCGTGCCAATGGTGGTGGCGAACTGCTCACCCACGGTGCCGGTATCCCCAAGGATGCTCTGGCCAGTCGCGTGATATACTGCAGCGAGCTCGACCAGCGCCACTATCTGATGGAGGAGATAGAACGACAAGGCAGACTGAACCCTCAAGCCAACAGCAACTGGCGCTTCGTGCCTGAGGCTTGGGTTAAGCCCGCCATAGAGCGCGACCGCAAAATGTTGTTTGGAATTACTACCGCAAAATAAAATCAATGATAGACAAATACTATTTCGTTTTCTGCAAGGACGATCTTCTGCTTGAGAAGACCGCCGACGGCAGCTACGCCATCCCTTTGGGCCCTGAACCGCCTACGGAAGTAAAGCCCTGGACGAACATGATGACCATCACACCGATGGAAGACGGCCACGAGGTGAGAGCCTATCGCATCGACACACCTGTCGTCGACGACGAGCGCTTTGAGATGTGCGGCCTGCGACAAAGCTATTACAAGCTCGAACAGCCCTTCTACCTGAAAGCAGGCAAGTGCCAGGAACTGCTCTACTGGGATCAGAACACGAAATACTGTGGTGTCTGCGGCGGTCTGATGCGTATGGATACCGCTATCTCAAAGAAGTGTACGGAGTGCGGTAAAGAGATCTGGCCACAGTTGGCGACAGCCATCATCGTGCTCATCCATCGGGGCGACGAGGTGCTGCTGGTAAAAGCCAAGAACTTCAAGCGCGACTTCTATGGCCTTGTGGCAGGCTTCGTCGAGACAGGCGAGACCCTTGAGGAGGCTGTGGCCCGCGAGGCGCTTGAAGAGACAGGGGTCACCATCACAAACATTCGCTATTTCGGCAGCCAGCCTTGGCCTTATCCCTGCGGACTCATGATCGGCTTCAATGCCGACTATGTCAGCGGCGACATCCACCTGCAGCGTTCGGAGATTGCTAAAGGCGGCTGGTTCAGCAGCGATCACCTGCCAAACATCCCCGAAAAGCTCTCCATCGCCCGCATGCTCATTGATGATTGGATAAAGAGTAGAGGTGAGAGGTAACAAAAGTTAGTATTCTAACAGTTTCATCGTCATAGCACCCTTGTAGGAGACGAGCGTCTCGACGAGATAACAACTGGCACCGTCGGGGATGCAGAGTGTTGCGTTGAAATGGAGTCCAGCAGCATCGGCCTTGTTGTACTCCATATTCGCAAGGATGGCCTCGTTGAGGAAATTTGCAGGCACAAGCCTCTGGAAATCTTTCTTGTGTATATCGCTGGAGTAGAGACATTGTGCGCCGCGATAGACGCTGATGTGCATGATATTATCGTAATACACGTTCTCCACCTCCATACCGTCGTCGTTGAAAGTACGACGAACGACCTTGTAGCGTGTCGGATTGATGGCGATATACCAGTGATAGCGCTCTCCGCCGTAGGTTATTATAGAGTCGGTCTTCACCTGATGTGTGTAGGTCATCACCGTGGGCTTACTCGCGGTGAACGACGACACGTCTTCTGCCTCTACGCTCTTCTCCAGTTTGATGAGGTCGCCGTTCTGATTGCGGAACCAGAACAGGTGCTCTGTCTGTTTCTCTATGGCGTACGTCGTACCGCTTGACATCATCAGCGAGTCGCCCACGATTTTAAAGCAGGCAGGCATGCTCGTGGTGTCGGCATAGAAGATCGTGTCGCCCACAACGCGGAACGATACGTTCTCCGTCTCAGAGTCTATCCAGATGCCCTGCATAAGCTCTTTGGCAGCACGGTCTTCTGCTACCTCCTGGTTGCTTGCCTGCTGGCCTCCACAACCTACCATCAGCAGCACCGCCACAACTTTAAAAATCTCTCTGATCATATAGAAACAGCAATCTGTAAGTCGACATCGGATACTTGTCGAGCTACTTTCCGATGCAATGATACTCGAAATCGTTCTCTTCCAGCTCCTCGATGTCGAAGATGTTCCTGCCGTCGATGACCAACGGTCGCTTCATCGCTTTCTTGATGACGCCCCATCCTGGCAGACGGAACTCCTTCCACTCCGTGAGCAGCAGCAGGGCGTCGGCATCGAGCACGGCGTCGTACATATCGCGACAGTAGGTCACCGTCTCACCGATTCTGCGCTTGCATTCATCCATCGCGATGGGGTCGTAGACGCGCACGACGCAGCCGGCATCCAGCAACTTGGCTATCATCACAAGAGCCGTCGACTCACGCATGTCGTCAGTCTCGGGCTTGAACGACAGGCCCCACATGGCAATCGTCTTGCCCTTTAGAGCTTCTTCTGATCCGAAGGCCTTGACGAGTTTCTCAAAAAGTACACCCTTCTGACGCTCGTTCACGCGCTCCACAGCCTTGAGCACCTCCATCGAATAGCCATTCTGGTCGGCCGTCTTGATGAGTGCCTTCACATCCTTGGGGAAGCACGAACCACCATAGCCGCAACCCGCATAGAGGAACTTGCGGCCGATACGGGTGTCGGAGCCTATTCCCGCGCGAACCATATTTACATCCGCGCCCACGCGCTCACACAGGTTGGCGATATCGTTCATAAACGAGATGCGCGTGGCGAGCATCGAGTTAGCGGCATATTTCGTCATCTCGGCAGAGGGGATGTCCATGAAGATCACACGGAAGTTGTTTATTAGGAAAGGCTTATACAACTTCGTGAGTACCTTCTTGGCATGTTCGCTCTCCACACCGACAACCACACGGTCGGGCGACATGAAATCCTTGATAGCGTTGCCCTCCTTGAGGAACTCGGGGTTCGAGGCGACATCAAACTCCACCTCTACGCCGCGTTTCTGCAACTCCTCCTCGATGGCCTGGCGCACCTTACGGGCGGTGCCCACAGGGACAGTCGACTTGGTGACCACCACCACATAGTGGTTCAGGTTCTGACCAATGGTGCGCGCCACCTGCAGCACGTATTTCAGGTCTGCCGACCCATCCTCATCGGGAGGCGTACCTACCGCGGAGAATACTATCTGAACATCGTCGAGCACCGAGGCGAGGTCGGTGGTGAACTTCAGTCGACCAGCGGCCACATTCTTTTTCACCAGTTCGTCGAGGCCGGGCTCGTAGATGGGAATCTCACCCTTCTGCAGCCGCTCTATCTTCTGTGCATCGACATCCACACAGGTTACATTGGCACCTGTGTCTGCAAAACATGTACCGGATACTAGACCCACATAGCCTGTTCCTACAATTGCAATATTCATCTCTCTATGTTGGTAATAAATTGTTATTCAAACACTTCCGCATCTTTCAGCAAGGGCTGCTTCAAGTCCTTCTCACTGGTCAGCACCACTGCGGGGTCTATGGGCCACTCGATGCCCAGGGCAGGATCGTTCCAGCGGATGCCGGCGTCCGACTGGGGCGCATAGGGATTGTCGACCTTATACGTGAAGATGGCCTCGTCGCTCAGCACCAGAAATCCGTGGGCAAAGCCGCGCGGGATGAAGAACTGCCGCTTGTTGTCCTCGCTCAGCTCCACCATCACGTGACGGCCGAACGTAGGACTCGACCGCCGGATATCCACCGCCACATCGAGCACCTTGCCTTTAATCACGCGCACGAGCTTCGCCTGCGAGGCGTCGCCCTTCTGATAGTGAAGGCCACGCAGCACACCATACGACGACTTCGACTCGTTGTCTTGGATGAACACCGTCCGTCCGACGTGCTCGTCAAACTCGGCCTGCTTCCAGGCCTCCATGAAATAGCCGCGAGCATCCTTAAACACCTTGGGCTCTATGATGAAAACACCTTTGATTTCTGTCTCCTTATATTCCATATTTTCGAAATTTGCTGCAAAGTTACATCAAAAAATCCATTTCCTCGACATTTTAAGTTTCTTTTATTTGTTTATATCAAAAAATTGCCGTAATTTTGCAGTCGTGATTGAACTTGACAGACATATAGAGATACTCTTATTGAGCAACGACTGCGTCATCGTACCCCGTCTGGGAGGCTTCATGGCGCATGCCATCGAGGCGCGCTATGATGACCGCGACCAGCTCTTCCTGCCACCCTTGCGCACCCTCGGGTTCAATCCCCAGCTACTCATCAACGACTCGCTGCTCGTGCAGTCGTACATCGAAGCCTACGACATCAGCTATCCCGAAGCCCTCCAGCGTATCGAGGACGAGGTGGAGGAGCTCAAGCAGCACCTACAGAACGAAGGGACGTATGAGCTGAACGACATCGGCACGCTATCGCTCAACGACGATGGCCATTACGTCTTCTCGCCCTGCGAGTCGGGCATCCTCACCCCCACCCTCTACGGCCTCAGTTCGGTAGAGATGAAGAGACTGGCTGCCAGTCGGCAGACGCAGGCCGACAGCGAGACAGGCAACACGAGCGCCGATGCCCGTATTGTGGCCATCGACAGCGCGAAGGCCGAACCTGCGCAGACCGTCGCAGAAGCAGAACAGCCTCTTGAAGAGACCTACGAAGAGGCCTACGAGGAAGAAGAGGCCGAGGCCGACGTCATCCACATCAAATATACATGGGTGCGCAACGCCGTTGCTGTGGCCGCCATCCTGCTGGCCGTCTTCATCCTCGCCCTGCCAACGGGCAAGACGGATATGATGACGCGCACCATCAGCAACATCAACAACGGTCTGCTCTTCGGCATGATGAGCGAGGACACGAACATGAGCAAGATACATATTTCGAAGAACGGACATAGTATTTCGAAGAGTGATGAGATCATTTCGAGGAGTGAGGAGCGAGGAGCAAAGAATGAGAGCACTCAAAAAGCAGACAATGCCGCAAAATCTATGGCAGATTCTGCGTCAACAACCAATCCCAATCCGCAATCCACAATCCCCGCTCCACAAAAGACCTTCTGCATCGTGCTGGCCACCCAGGTATCTAAGCGCAATGCCGATGCCTTTATCGAGCGCCTTCAGAAGCAAGGGCTCGGCCAGGCAGAAATCTTCGTGCGCAAGAACATCACCCGTGTCATCTACGGCCATTATCCTTCCGAGGAAGCCGCCCACGACGACCTCCGCCGTTTCCATCGCAATAGCGAAACCGCCGAGGCCTGGGTCATGCCCCTCTGACCGCCCTCCCAAAGTAATCATCTGTAAACCGCAAACTGCAATTATAATAAAGTAATGAAGCGCGTTCGCTGTCCCAAATGTGAGAACTACATCACCTTCGACGAGACCCGTTATGCCGACGGCCAGTCGCTCGTGTTCCAGTGCCCCGACTGCGGCAAGCAGTTCGCCATACGCATGGGCGTAAGCAAACTCCATAATCGCCAGAAAGACGAGAACCCCGACGACAGGCTGTCGTCAGCACAGTCGACCTCCGATCAGGACGGCGACGGCAACAGCTGCGGAGCCATCGTCGTCATCGAGAACATGTTTCATTACAAGCAGGTCATCCCCCTCCGCATGGGCGACAACGTCATCGGCCGCCACCAGAAGGGCAACCCCATCAACACCCCCTTCGAGACCGTCGATCCCAGCGTCGATCTCAACCACTGCACCATCACCGTCAGCCGCGACAAGAAAGGTGCCCTGCGCTACACGTTGAAAGACAACAACAGCAACACCGGCACCTTCGTCGATAACGTCGAACTCACCCCTCGTGAGCGCCGTGTCATCTGTGACGGCACACTCTTCACCATCGGGGCCACAAGCATCATCCTCCGCACAGACGACAGCGAAGATTCCGAACATAGCATATAGGGGTAAAGTCCATCCTCACAGGGAGTTTACCCTATCTTAACTATCATTCGCCTATACTCAAACAATCGTTCGGCTATACTCAAACGATCGTTCGCCTATACTCAAACGATAGCGCCAGAAATTTCAAGGGGTAAGACACAAGATGTTCGTTTATCCGCACCTCTGGCTGCGCCGAAAGCACTCCCGTTCGAGAAAATCCAAATTTTATTTGGTATTCTGCTCACTTATTCGTACCTTTGCACCTTGAAATAGTAATTACAGACAATGGATACAACGGCAATTCTGCTTCTGCACTGCCCTGACCAGCAGGGAATCATTTCGGAAGTGACCAAATTTATAACGGATAACAAGGGTAACATCGTGTACCTCGACCAGTATGTGGACAAGGTTGACGGCATGTTCTTCATGCGTATCGAATGGGAGCTGGAGGGGTTTCTCATCCCGCGTGACAAGCTCTACGACTATATCACGACACTCTACGCCCAGCGCTACAAGATGAAGTTCTCGCTCTACTACAGCGACAAGCGCCCGAGGATGGCAATCTTCGTGTCGAAGATGAGCCACTGCCTCTACGACCTGCTGGCACGCTGGAAGGCAGGCGAATTCAACTGCGACATTCCCTGCATCATCAGCAACCACGAGGACCTGCGCTATGTGGCCGACCAGTTCGGTATACCCTACTACGTGTGGAGCATCAAGAAAGACCACTCTAACAAGGCCGAGGTGGAGAAGGCGGAGATGGACCTGCTCAAGAAGGAGGACATCTCGTTTATCGTGCTCGCACGCTATATGCAGATCATCAGCGACGAGATGATCGCCGAATACCCCCACCACATCATCAATATCCACCACTCGTTCCTGCCCGCCTTCATCGGGGCCAAGCCCTACCACCAGGCTTACGAGCGCGGCGTGAAGATCATCGGAGCCACCAGTCACTACGTGACAGCAGAGCTCGACGCAGGACCCATCATCGAACAAGACGTGACGCGCATCACCCATAAGGACACCCCCGACAGTCTGGTACTCAAAGGCAAGGACCTGGAGAAGATCGTGCTGTCACACGCTGTGTCGAAGCACATCCAGCGCAAGATTCTGACTTATAAGAACAAAACGATCATCTTTAGTTAAATAGAATATTGAAAGATGAACGTAGCTATCGTAAAATATAATGCCGGAAACATCTACTCGGTGGTAAACGCACTGAGAAGGATGGGCATAGAGCCAGAGCTGACCGACGATGCCGAGGCGCTAAAGAGAGCAGACCGCGTGCTGTTTCCCGGACAGGGACATGCAGCCAAGGCGATAGACTACCTCAGGGCACGTAGGCTCGACGAGGTGATACGCGACCTGAGACAGCCCGTGCTCGGCATCTGCGTGGGGCAGCAACTGCTGTGCCGCCACTCTGAGGAGGGTGATGTGGACTGCATCGGCGTGTTCGATGCAGAGGTGAAGCGCTTCCAGCCTGTGCGCCACGAGGACAAGGTGCCTTGCATGGGGTGGAACCAGTTAGAGGTGAACGGTGAATGGCTACGGGCTGGTGAACTGAGCTCGGGAATGGAGAGAGCTGTAGACGACTACCAGCCAAATGCACTGATGGAGGGCTTGGGCGACAAGCCATACGTTTACTTCGTGCATAGCTACTATGTGCCTGTGTGCCAGGAGACTATCGCAACAGCCGACTACATACTTCCCTACTCCGCCTCGATGCATCGTGACAATTTCTATGCCTGCCAGTTCCATCCGGAAAAGAGCGGGAAGGTTGGCGAGCGCATCCTCAAGAACTTCTTGGAGATTGATGGTTGAAAATAGAAGATTGAAATGAAGATAGAACTGATACCTGCCATAGACATCATCGACGGACAGTGCGTGAGACTGACCAAGGGTGATTATGACCAGAAGACAGTCTACCGCGATGCGCCCGCAGAGGTGGCACGCGAGTTTGAGGCCATCGGCTTCAGGCGCCTCCATGTGGTGGATCTCGACGGTGCGAAGTCGAAGCATATCGTCAACAGCGGTGTGCTCAGCAGCATCACGGCAGAGACGGCACTGACAGTAGACTTCGGCGGCGGCATCAAGACCAACGAGGATATCGAGACCGCCTTTGCCGCCGGAGCAGCGATGGTGACTGTAGGCTCGGTGGCGGTTACACAGCCCGAGCTGTTCATGGGCTGGCTGGACAAATACGGTGCCGACCGCATGATACTGGGTGCCGACGTGCGACAGGGAATGATCAGCATCAATGGCTGGAAGGAAGATTCCAGCGAAGGACTCCTTCCCTTCCTGAAGAAATATGTGGATGCGGGAGTGAAGAACGTGCTCTGTACAGAAATCTCTAAAGACGGCACCCTCGCCGGACCGGCCATCGACCTCTACAAGCAGGTGATGGACACCTACCCCGAGCTGCATCTCATCGCCAGCGGAGGCGTGTCGTCGAATGCGGACATCGAGGCCCTCGACGCTGCCGGCATCCCCGCCGTCGTGTTCGGAAAGGCCATCTACGAGGGAAGAATTGACTTGAAGAGGTTGCTGAGTAAAGAAATTGAGGAGATATGAGTTTAGCAAAAAGAATAATCCCCTGCCTGGATGTAAAGGACGGTGAGACCGTGAAAGGGACAAACTTCGTGAACCTGCGCTCGGCCGGAGACCCCGTGGAACTGGGAAAGGCCTACTCCGAGCAGGGAGCCGACGAGTTGTGCTTCCTCGACATCACAGCCTCGTTTGAGGGGCGCAAGACCTTTACCGAGATGGTAACCCGTGTGGCCCGTGAGATCAACATCCCCTTCACGGTAGGCGGCGGTGTCAACGAGCTGGCCGACGTAGAACGGCTGCTCTATGCCGGTGCCGACAAGGTGAGTGTTAACAGTGCCGCTATCCGCAACCCGCAGCTCATCGACGAGATCACCACCCGATTCGGATCACAGGTATGCGTCTGCGCCATCGATGCCCGGCTCGACGACGACGGCTGGCACTGTTATCTGAAGGGAGGCCGGGAGCGCACAGAACGGGGACTCTTCGAGTGGGCCCATGAGGCTCAGGAGCGCGGTGCGGGAGAGATACTATTCACGTCGATGAACCACGACGGCGTGAAGGAGGGCTACGCCAACGAGGCATTGCGTCATCTGGCCGACACGCTCTCCATACCCATCATCGCCAGCGGCGGAGCAGGCAGGAAGGAGCACTTCCGCGACGCCTTCACCGAAGGTCATGCCGATGCAGCCCTCGCTGCCAGCGTGTTCCACTTCGGCGAGATCCCCATCCCCGAACTCAAGCAGTATCTGCGCCAGAAAGGGATAAACGTAAGACTGTAATAAAGCGACACTATCACAATTATAGAAGATGAAAATAGATTTTGAGAAATGCGGCGGGTTGGTGCCGGCCATCATACAAGACGCAGAGACGAGAAGCGTGCTCATGCTCGGATACATGAACGAGACGGCACTACAGAAGACTCTCGACACGAAGAAGGTGACTTTCTGGAGCCGCACGCGTAAATGTCTGTGGACGAAGGGAGAGACCTCTGGCCACTTCCTCCACCTGGTGGATATCAAGGTAGACTGTGACAACGACACCCTGCTCGTGAAGGTGCATCCTGACGGACCTACTTGCCACACAGGTACCGACACCTGCTGGGGCGAGGAGAACCGCCCGATCGTCAACGGACAGCAGGCTCCCGAAGAGGAGACTTCGCCGCTGATGTTCCTAAAGGAACTGCAGGACTTCATCGACCGCCGTCATGAGGAAATGCCCGAGGGCAGCTATACCACCAAACTCTTCAAGGACGGTGTGAAGCGCATTGCACAGAAGGTTGGCGAAGAGGCGCTGGAGACGGTCATCGAGAGCTGCACAGGCACCAACGAGCAGCTGACCTACGAGGCCTCCGACATGCTCTATCACCTTGTGGTGCTGCTTTCTGCCAAGGGTATGCGCATCGAGCAACTCGCCGAAGAGTTGCATCGCCGGCATGATCCTGAATGGGACAAGAAGCGCCGCGAGGCAAAAGCCGCCGGAACAATGAAGTAATCACCTGTAAACATAAGAAGGATATGGCCCTGATTAGTTACAAGAACGCAAACATTTATCAGCGACACGGTATCTGTGTGTTGAAGAACGTGAACTTCAAGGTTGACGAGGGACAGTTCATCTACCTCATCGGTAGAGTTGGCTCTGGTAAGACCACCCTGATGCGAACACTTTACTGCGAGCTGGAGATGGACGAGGCCGACGAGGCGATGGTGCTCGGGCGCGACCTGCTGACCATCCGCCAGAAAGAGATACCTGCCCTGAGGAGGGAGATGGGCGTCGTGTTCCAGGACTTCCAACTGCTTGCAGACCGTACGGTATACAAAAATCTGGAGTTTGTGCTGAAGGCAACCGGCTGGAAGAAGAACGACGGCATCAGCGAACGTATCACCGAGGTGCTGGAAGCTGTCGACATGGCTGACAAGGGCGACCGCATGCCCTTTGAGCTCTCCGGCGGCGAGCAGCAGCGCGTGGCTATCGCAAGGGCTATCCTCAACCATCCGAAGCTCATCCTGGCCGACGAGCCCACAGGGAATCTCGACCCGGAGACGTCAGACACGATCATCAAGTTGCTCTTCTCCATCTCCGCTCAGGGAACGGCTGTGGTGATGTCGACCCACAACCTGCCGATGATCAAGGAGAATCCAAGCATCATCTACCGGTGTCAGGACGAACGGATGGAAGAGATCACCTCCGACTTCCACCAGCTGGTAATCGTCGACGACACGCCTGATACAGACGAGATCACCGTACGCTACTCGGAGAGGATGGAGATATAGGAAAGGAAAAAAAGTAGAAAATAAAAACATATAGACTTATGAAAGTGATGAAATTCGGCGGTACTTCCGTCGGCACCCCAAAGAGAATGAAAGAAGTGGCCAAGCTGGTCACGAAGTCTGGCGAGCCTGTGTTCGTCGTCCTCTCAGCTATGTCGGGTACCACCAACTCGCTGGTGGAGATCTCTGACTATCTGTACAAGAAAAACCCCGATGGCGCTAACGAGGTGATAAACCGTCTGGAGCAGAAGTACGCCCAGCACGTGGAGGAGCTCTATAGCGCAGAGGATACGAAAGCCGCCACCCGTGAGTTCCTGCGCAGCGAGTTCGACTTCCTTCGCTCGTTCACCAAGGAGCTGTTCACCAGCTTCGAGGAGAAGAGCATCGTGGCTCAAGGAGAGATCATCTCTACCAACATGATGGTGAACTACATGAAGGAACAGGGCATCAATGCCGTGTTGCTCAACGCCCTCGACTTCATGCGTACCGACAAGAACGCAGAGCCAGACCCCATGTATATCCGCGAGAAGCTGAAGCCTATCCTCGCCGACAATGAAGGAGCACAGGTGTACCTCACGCAGGGATTCATCTGCCGTAATGCCTACGGAGAGATCGACAACCTGCAGCGCGGCGGATCAGACTACACAGCCTCACTCATCGGAGAGGCCATTAATGCCGAGGAGATACAGATATGGACAGACATTGACGGTATGCACAACAATGATCCCCGCGTGGTGGAGAAGACCGATCCCGTACACCAGCTACACTTCGAAGAAGCTGCCGAGCTGGCATACTTCGGTGCAAAGATCCTCCACCCCACCTGCATCCAGCCCGCCAAGTATGCTGGCATCCCCGTTCGTCTGCTCAACACGATGGATCCCGACGCTGAAGGCACAACCATCTCCAACAAGACTGAGTATGGCAAGATCAAGGCCATCGCCGCCAAAGACAATATCACGGCCATCAAGATCAAGTCGAGTCGCATGCTCCTCGCTACCGGATTCCTGCGCAAGGTGTTCGAGATATTCGAGAGCTATCAGACGAGTATCGACATGATTTGCACTTCGGAGGTCGGCGTGTCGATGAGTATCGACAACTCTGCCCACCTGGGAGAAATCGTCGACGAGCTGAAGAAATACGGTACGGTGACAGTAGACACGAACATGTGTATCGTATGTGTTGTAGGCGATCTCGACTGGTCGAACATCGGCTTCGAGACCCTCGCGCTCGACGCACTCAAGGATATCCCTGTGCGCATGGTCAGCTACGGAGGTTCCAACTACAACATCTCCTTCCTCATACGCGAGGAGGACAAGAAGCGTGCATTGCAGAATCTCAGCAACACGATCTTCTATAAGAAGTAAGTCGTCGTAAACAAAGAGAAAATAATAAAGAAGTAAGAAGATAAGAGATACAACACAACTATGGCTAAAGGACAATTTCCTGTAGACAGGCTTCAGCAGATTCAGACGCCTTTCTACTACTACGACACGGAGCTGTTACGACAGACACTCCGTTGCATCAATGCGGAGGCACAAAAACATGAGGGCTTCGTGGTTCACTATGCTGTCAAGGCAAATGCCAACCCGCGCATCCTCCGTATCATCCGCGAGGCTGGATTTGGTGCCGACTGTGTCAGTGGTGGTGAGATAGAGGCTTCTGTCAAGGCTGGCTTCCCTGCGGCAAAGATTGTCTATGCCGGTGTGGGGAAGGCTGACTGGGAGATAAACCTCGGCCTCGATAACGACATCTTCTGCTTCAACGTTGAGAGCATTCCAGAATTGGAGGTCATCAACGATCTGGCCGGACAGAAAGGAAAGGTGGCCCGGGTGGCGTTCCGTCTGAACCCGAATGTCGGAGCACACACCCACGCAAACATCACCACAGGACTGGCAGAGAACAAGTTCGGCATCGCCATGAAAGACATGGAGACGGTCATTGCCGAGGCTGAGAAGCTGCCGAACGTAAAGTTCGTAGGTCTACACTTCCACATCGGCTCGCAGATTCTCGACATGGGCGACTTCGAAGCCCTCTGCAACAGGGTAAACGAGTTGCAGGATCAGCTCGACCGTCACCGCATCCGCGTGGAACATATCAACGTTGGCGGCGGACTCGGTATCGACTATGGTCACCCTAACCGTGTGCCTATACCCGACTTCAAGGCCTACTTCGATACCTATGCCCGGAAGCTGAAGCTCCGTCCCGGACAGACGCTGCACTTTGAACTCGGTCGTGCCGTCGTTGCACAGTGCGGCTCGCTCATCACGCGAACCTTATATATAAAAGAAGGCACCCAGAAGAAGTTCGCCATCGTCGACGCCGGATTCACAGACCTCATCCGCCCTGCCCTCTATCAGGCCTATCACAAGATAGAAAATATCACCAGCGAAGAGCCTATCGAGGCATACGACGTAGTAGGACCTATCTGTGAGTCTACCGACGTGTTTGCCAAACAGACCGATATCAACGGCTGCAGGCGAGGCGATCTGCTCGCCATACGATCGGCGGGGGCTTATGGGGAAATCATGGCATCGCAGTACAACCTACGCCGCCTTCCACAAGGCTATATGAGCGATGAAATCTAAGAAAACAGTTGAAATATGAACAACAAACAGCATCCATTTTCAGTCGTCATGACCGTCTTTGACCAAGCTCGTGAGCTGGAGGAACGGCTACCTGCCTTCCTCACACAGGAGTACGAGCCAGGCTATGAGGTCATCGTCGTTGACGAATCGTCTACCGACGAGACACCCGACGTACTGAAACTGCTGAAAGAGAAATACAAGCAACTCTATACCACCTTCCTGCCAAAGCCAAACGCACAGACATTCCGTCGAAAGCTTGCCTTTAACATTGGCATCAAAGCTGCTAAGTATGAGTATGTTATCATGACAAAGCTGAGCATTGCACCAACTGATACCGACGTCTTCAAGGCATTGGCAGAGGTGCTTGACACCAGGGCAGAACTCACGTTGGGATATGTGTCGAAGAAGCGAATACGCCTACAGCCTTTTGACACCATCGAACAGGCTGAAGGGCATATCACGAGAATGGAGCGTCGCATCAGCAAAGTATGCGAACGAAAGTATGGCAACTACACCTGGGGCCGATACGACTTTATCATCGTAAGAAAGGAGCGCACCCTTGACCTGCTGAGACTCTTCGAACAGAAAATCTCCACTATGAAACTGATAGGCATCCGAATCGGTATTCTATGGGAAAACATCTTGCGACGGTCATCCACAACCGTTCTATACACTGAGTAGTTTGTAGCATCGCAACTGTAAACTGATCATGAAAGTCCTGTTTGTCTATCCGAAATCCGAATCTCTCATAAGCCAACATGTCAGCATGCTGACCGAAGGGCTGAGACAGAGTGTGACGATAGACACAGCAGACAGTTTGAGTGCTTTGCGGAAGGCAGTGAAGGAGCAACTCCCAGATATCATCCATTGTCACGGATGCCCTTCCGCCTCGACCGTTCGCACGATCATAAATGTCGTAAACAAAGGGGCACGTCTGGTGCTCACTTTACACGGACAGCTGGAGCCGTGGGCTACGGACGCCAATAGAAAAATGTCGGCCATCATCTGGCAGAAGAAGCTCGTCCGTCGCGCATACGCCGTCATCCTGTTAGGAAGGCTCGAACAGACCAACTTCCAGGCGTTAGGCTGGAATCGCCGAACGGTGGAGATACATAATGCCGTCACCACCAACACCATCAGCCGTCAGGAGATGTGTACGGCAACCTTTGCCCTCTATCAGAAAGTGCTCGACTCTAATACCCTCGAGCGAATGGACGAGCCAACAGCTCGCATGCTGCGGGCTATCATCAAGGTTGGCATCATGGGCGACCGCCGCTGGACCGTAGCCCTGCCTTCGGAGGATATCGACTGGCGCGCCCTCCTACTCTACGCCGAACATGAGAATATTCGCAACTATGTCGACTATGGCATCAGCATCCTCGGGTTGAGCGTACCACCAATAGACACGACCCATATCGCTGCCTACTTCCCTGACGACTATGAGGTCCCCCGCACCATCCGTGAGAAGGTGGGCGAATACAAGGGGAAGCAGACCGATTACCTCGTGCGCTTCATCAGTCAGATACGACATCAGCCGCTGCTGCTGCATCTGATAGAACTGACTCGCGAGCTCTATCGCGACACCGTCGATGACGACCAGCTCGCCGAACGCCTCGAAGAGAAGAAGCTCACCGCTTTCACACGGTCGCTCATGCAAGTACTCGAAGAGCAGACAGCTCTCGACGAGGGATACATGCCCCTGGCGCCTGTCGACAACCGACAGACACGACAGATACGGCAACAACTTGAAAACCACCTGAATATAAAAGATTAGATATATGGATACCGATATGCACTACCTGCAGCTGCTCTCGCAGTCGTTTCCCAACATCGCCGAGGCCTCAACAGAGATCATCAACCTTGAGGCTATCATGAACCTGCCTAAAGGCACCGAGCACTTCCTCGCCGACCTGCACGGAGAGAGCGAGGCCTTCCAGCATGTACTGAAAAATGCCTCGGGAAACATCAAGCGCAAGGTGAATGAGCTTTTCGGCAACGACATACGTGAGTCGGAGAAGAAAGAGCTCTGCACACTCATCTACTATCCAGAACAGAAACTCGAGCTCATCAAGGCACAGGAGACCGATCTCGACGACTGGTACCGCATCACCATCCACCAGCTGGTGAAAGTATGTCGTGATGTCTCGTCGAAGTACACCCGCTCAAAAGTGCGCAAGTCATTGCCCGAAGACTTCTCCTATATCATCGAGGAACTGCTCCACGAGAGCCTCAGCGATAGTGACAAGGCCGCCTATGTCAGCGTCATCGTCAATACGATCATCTCCACAGGCCGTGCCGACGACTTTATCGTTGCCATCTGTAACGTCATCCAGCGCCTGGCCATCGACCAGCTGCATATCCTCGGCGACATCTACGACCGTGGTCCCGGCGCCCATAAAATTATGGACACGCTGCGGCAGTACCATTCGTGGGATATCCAATGGGGCAATCACGACATTCTCTGGATGGGAGCCTCGGCAGGCAACAATGCCTGTATCTGCAACGTTCTCCGCCTCTGCCTGCGCTATGCCAACCTCGCCACTATCGAGGAGTACGGCATCAACCTCGTGCCGCTGGCCACCTTCGCCCTCGACACCTATGGCGACGATCCTTGCGAGGAGTTCATGCCAAAGGTACTGGCCGACAACCAGCAGCTCGACGAGAAGACCTGCCTGCTCACTGCCCGTATGCATAAGGCTATCACCGTCATACAGCTGAAGGAAGAGGCTACGGTGTTCCGCCGTCATCCCGAGTGGAAGATGGACGACCGCTGCCTGTTCGACTCTATCGACTACGAACGCGGCATCTGCCGCATCAATGGCAAGGACTACGAGATGAAGAGCTGTCACTTCCCCACCATCGACCCGGCATCACCCAACACCCTCACGGCAGAAGAGAAAGACCTCATGGACAAGCTCCACCACTCGTTCCGTATCTCCGAGAAACTCCACAAGCATATCCGTACACTGCTCTCCCACGGCTGCATGTACACCGTCACCAACTCCAACCTCCTTTTCCATGCCTCCATCCCCCTCTGTGACGATGGATCGCTCAAGGAAGTAGAGATATACCCAGGCCAGCGCTATAGCGGCAAGGCACTCATGCACAATATCGGCATGATGATACGCGCTGCCTTCGAGTCGGGCGTAGACAAGGAGCTGCAGGTGTTCCCGCGCGACTATGCCCGCGACTTTTTCCTCTATCTGTGGTGCGGCAAAGACTCACCCATCTTCGACAAGTCGAAGATGGCCACCTTCGAGCGGTATTTCCTCAAGGACAAGGAGACGTATAAGGAGGAGAAGGGAAACTATTTCAAGTTGCGCGACTCTGCCGAGATCTGCGACCGCATCCTCGATGCCTTCGAGGTGAAGGGCAACGTGCGCCATATCATCAATGGCCATGTACCCGTGCATGCCTCCAAGGGCGAGAACCCCATCAAGGCCGGTGGCAGGCTAATGGTCATCGACGGCGGATTCTCAGAAGCCTATCACAGTGAGACTGGCATCGCCGGATACACCCTCGTCTACCACTCCCGCGGTTTCCAGCTCGTACAGCACGAGCCGTTCACCTCTGCCCGCGATGCCATCGTCCGTGAGACCGACATCAAGTCTACCACCCAGATCGTCGAGATGTCAGCCCACCGCATGCTTGTCGCTGATACCGACAAGGGCGAGGAACTGCGCACCCAGGTAGCCGACCTCAAGAAGTTGCTCTACGCTTACCGTCATGGCATCCTCAAGGAGAAACGCAGCTGATGCCCGTCAATGCCGGACAGGTCAGCGGACGATTCTCTGACATATCGCTGCGCATAAGCCAATCAGGGAAAGTAAAACCTCAGTCCCACCGTCACTCCAAGATTGACGAAACCGTTGAAGCCATCAGACTCATGAGGTCTTGTGCTCCATCCTGTGGCCGTGGCGACATCAGGGGTATTCATAATTGTGATGAGGTCTACGATTTCGAGGCCAAGGCCGACATGAGGAGAGAGCATATACTCAATCCCGGCCTTCTCCATGATTCCAAGCCCGCCAGAGAGTCAGAGGTGCCAGCGAGCCCGAGGGTGTTGAGATTCACAGCGTGTTTGGGCAGTCGGCTCCGAATGCCAAGGGCGAATATAGCATGTATAACACTGGTGCCGGTCCTACAGTACCTGAGACAGAGTTTACCGTTGCCGGCTCATACACCACGCCCGAGGAGATCAAGAACATCATCATCGAGGTGAAGAAGAATGACGTATGGATGCAACTCTACGCCACTCGCGGCAAGGCTACCTGCAAGATCCTTGTCGACAGTTCGTTCAAGCCAGTGAAAGAGAGACGTAACATCGCCGACGAGAATCAGCACTTCACAGACTACGTCCAGGGTGCCTTCGTTGATGACTTCTGGTGGAAGTAGTCTGAATAAGAATGATTAACTTCTCAGCTCCCGCAAGCTGAAGTTAAAAGAGTGGAAAGCCAAGGTGATTACTCGCGTCCCTCTGGTAACAAGCAAAGCCTCAGAATGGAAGAAGTTTGGGAGGTGACGCGGAAACGGTGGTCGGTACGAAGGCCGACGAGCCAGACGATAGCACCCGAGGCATCGACGACGACACGCTGACGTCGCTTAGCCAGGAGATTGATCTTACGGTCGGTAAGGAAGTCGCTCACAAGTTTCTGTCCCTCCATACCGAAAGGATGGAAGCAGTCGCCGGGCTCCACGGTGCGCAGGGTGAGTGGAAAACGGACGGTGGCAGCGTCGAGGGTGGCGATGGCAGGGTCGCGGCTGATGCCAGCCTCTACCCCAACCTCCTCGATGCGGATTTTGGCGGTTTCATCGATGCGGTAAGTACCAGGCTCTGGGATAACGAGCGGTTTCAACGGGGCCCTGACAGGCTCTACCACCACGCTTTCACGGTCGATGACAAGAATATGTGTCGGAGAGACAAATTCCCGGCCCGACTCGCCATTAAGACTGGCAAGTATCTGGTCGATCTGTGAGCGGTTGAAGCCAAGCGGCGAGAGCCACTCGTGGAGCAGGCAGAGGGGCGATGGAGCCGAGAGAATTGATTTCTTTTCCCGAGGAGTGAGATTAGCCATCTCCGCGTTGTAGACCTTCTCGGCCTCGGAGAGATAATAGGCAGAACGCGCGATATTCTCTGAAGCACCGGGATACATTTGTTCGAGCAACGGCAGGAGATTGAGACGAACCTTATTACGCAGCACGTCGGGCTGCAGGTTAGTGGAGTCGATGACGTAGTCCTGTCCGATAGAATCAAGATACTGCAGGATCTCCTGACGACTGACACAAAGCAGCGGACGGACGATGTCGCCGTTTCGGGGACGGATGCCCGTCAGTCCATGGATGCCGGCACCACGGAGGAGGTTCATGAGCAGCGTCTCTACGGCATCGTCACGATGGTGAGCCACACAGACCGTCTCAGCTCCGATGTCGTGGCGCAACTGACGGAAATAACTATAGCGCAGTTCGCGTGCAGCCATCTCAATGCTTACTTGATGCAACGATGCGTATTCGACTGTATCAAAGTGAATTAAGTGAAGTGGCACGCCTGAATAATCACAAAGGTCCTTGGCAAACTGTTCATCGCGGTCACTCTCATCGCCACGCAGATGGAAATTACAATGGGCCGCCTCTACCCGATAGCCTAAAGCCATTATGACGCGTAACAATGCCACGCTGTCGGCACCACCACTCAGTGCCACCAGGTGCAGCCCCTCCTTCGTCAGCAGCCGGTTTTTCCCGATGAAATCTTTAACCTGGCCTAACAGGTAATGCTCATTCCACATACAAGACAAGTCCCTTGAGATATTCCCCCTCAGGATGGTAGATGTTAATGGGATGGTCGGCAGGCTGGTGCAACTGATGCAGGATGCGCACCTGTCGGCCAGCCTGAGCTGCAGCCGTAAAGACCGCATTACGGAAATGGTCTTTCGTGACCACCTGAGAACAACTGAACGTGAAGAGTATGCCACCTGGCTGGATCTTCTGGAACGCTTTATAGTTGAGTCGGGTGTACCCCTTTAAGGCATTGTGCAGAGCACCGCGATGCTTGGCAAAGGCCGGTGGGTCGAGGATAATCAGGTCGTACTGACTGCCAGCCTGTTCAAGATAGCGAAAGGCATCCTCGCAGAAAGCCTGATGGCGGGCATCGCCGGGGAAGTTCAGTTCGACATTGCGGTTGGTGAGCTCGATGGCCTTCGCACTGCTGTCGACGGAATGTACCAGTTCGGCCCCACCCCGCATGGCATAAAACGAGAATCCACCGGTATAGCAGAACATATTCAGCACCCGCTTACCCTTGGCGAATCGCTCAAGCAGCAGACGGTTGTCGCGCTGGTCGACGAAGAAGCCTGTCTTCTGTCCGCGCAGCCAGTCGACATAGAACAGCAGGCCATTCTCCATCGCGGTATTGTCGTCGCTTCCGCCGTAGATGAAATAACTCAGGGAACCGTCTGCAGCCAGTCCCGGCTCGTCGGCCCGCAACTTACCGGGCAGCGTGGTCTCACTCTTATAATAGACATGGGCAATCCGCCCGTCCATCACCTCAACCAACTGCCGGGCGATGGCTTCGCGGCTGACGTGCATGCCCACGCTGTGCGCCTGCATCACGGCCGTCTGGCCATAGACGTCGATGACCAGACCCGGCAACAGATCGCCTTCACCATGCACAAGGCGATAGGTATTGTTGCTCGGACTGTCGGCCAGGCCGATGGCCTGCCTCACTTGTAAGGCTGATGCCAACCGCCTGCCCCAAAACGGCTCGTCAATGTTTTCGTCATGAAAGGAGAGCACGCGCACGGCGATAGACCCCATCTGATAGTGCCCTACAGCGATGAAATCGCCCTGATTGTTGACGACACGCACCACATCGCCCTCACAAATACCTTCGTCGGCATGCTGGATGGCTCCTGAAAATACCCAGGGATGGAATCGGAGCAGACTCTCCTCCTTACCGCGTTTAAGATAGACTTGTTTCATTATGACTATTCAAATTATCTTCATCAGACCTGACTACCAGTTCATAATCACCAGTCGCCAGCAGTCGTTGCACCTCATTGTAAATACGAACACAGGCCCAGGCATCTATGGCGGCATAGAGCTGCTGACTTTCCTTCAGCTCACCGCGCTCCCAGTTGGAGAGCCGTTCAGCCTTACTGATGCGCTCACCGAAGAGGTTGGCATAGATTTTCACCAGACTCTGGTCCTCGATACCTAACTCGCGCACCATGTCCTGCAGGTCGATGAAACGGCCAGGATTAAAGCTGCCAAGTCGTTTCAACGAGAGTATGTCATTATTCCAGGCAAGTCCCACCTTGGTCACCTCCTCGTCGCCAAGGAGTCGCACGACGGCAGGACAAAGACCGATGGTATTCAGCCGGAAGAGGAAGCAGTCTGTACGTGTCGAGACCTGCAGCAATGAACACTTGTAATTCACACCCTTCACGAAGGCCGGACGCGTCTCGGTGTCGAAACCGAGCAAAGGCTGCGACAGGAGAAAATCGACTGCCCGTTCCGCCTCGTCGGCAGAAGTCACGACATGAATCTTGCCATAGAACTCCACCCGCTTGAGATGCGTAATCATGGTCTTATCGACCTTGTTATAAATCAACTTTTTCATTTCTTGGTGCAAAATTACAAAAAAAACATTATTTTATGATGAAATCTAAGTTTTTTCAACTAATTTTGCATCAAAATAGCGAAAAGAGATAGTATATGGCAAAGAAGAAGAAAGAAAAAAAGGCAGAAAAACGTTCCAGTCTGCTGAACGTGCTAAGCTTAGACAAGATATTCTACAACGAGACACTGAACTTCACCATAGGCATAGCATTGGCGCTCGTATCAATAGTGCTGATACTGGCATTCGTGTCGTTCCTGTCGACAGGGGCCGCCGACCAGAGCCTGATAGAAGACCCGCGTGAGGGTGAGATCCTCAACGAGCACCATGAGTTTATGAACACCTGCGGCAGCATTGGTGCCTGGAGTTCCTGGTATTTCATCAAGCGCTGCTTCGGACTGCCTGCTTTTCTCATCCCCCTTTTCCTGCTGCTGGTAGGCATACACATGACCAGAGCTTATAGGGTGAACCTGCTGAAGTGGTTCCTCTCACTGATGATCATGATGATCTGGGCATCTGTGGCATTCTCACTCCTGTTGGCACCCTTCTTTACCGACACCTGCTATAGTCCCGGCGGCGACCACGGCTTGTATATCTGCAACTATCTGGGCAACCTCGTAGGTACCCCCGGACTGACGGCCATCCTCGGACTGACAGCCATCATCTTCCTCACCTATCTGAGTGCAGAGACCATCATTATCATCCGTAAGCTGCTGAATCCGAGCAAGTTCCTCGACAAGGTGAAATTCAAGATCACAAACAACGACCCTGACGAGCAGACAGAATCGTACGAAGATATGATTGCCGCATCGGATGATGACGACACGGACGAGCACGACGAGCCGACAGTGTTTGATGATCCCGACGTGCAGATTGTCAATTTCAAGGAAGACGGCGAAGCCGAGGTGATTGACAACGGTTATAAGGACAGTAACAGTTCTGTTGAGAAAAACAAATCGGCAGAAATTTCAGACGTTGACTTTAACATAGAGACGACCCAAGGCGATGAGGCAGCAGACAAGAAGACCGTCGCCCCGTCGCTGGAGGATCTCGAGCCCTATGATCCCAAGCGCGATCTGGAGAACTACCACTATCCCACCCTCGACCTGTTGAAGAAATATGATAATGACGGTAAACCCTATATAGACATGGCTGAGCAGACAGCCAACAAGAACAGGATTGTAGAGGTACTGCGCACTTTCGGCGTTGAGATCTCGAGCATCAAGGCTACCGTCGGTCCGACTATCACGCTGTATGAAATCACGCTGGCTCCAGGCGTGCGCATTTCAAAGGTGAAGAACCTGGAAGACGACATCGCCCTCTCGCTTGCGGCCCTCGGCATCCGTATCATCGCCCCGATTCCAGGCAAGGGTACCGTAGGTATCGAAGTGCCTAACGCCAAGCCCTCAATCGTATCGATGGAATCGATCCTTAACTCCAAGAAATTCCAGGAGACCACGATGGAGCTGCCCTGCGCCATCGGTAAGACCATCACCAACGAGGTCTATATGTTTGACCTGGCCAAGGCGCCCCACCTGCTCGTGGCTGGTGCGACAGGTCAAGGAAAGTCGGTAGGACTGAATGCGATTGTCACCTCTTTATTATATAAGAAGCATCCCGCAGAGTTGAAGATTGTGCTCGTCGACCCCAAGAAGGTAGAGTTCTCCATCTACAACTCACTCATCAACCACTTCCTTGCGAAGGTGCCCGACGAGGATGCCGACCCCATCATCACCGACGTGACCAAGGTAGTACGCACGCTCAACTCCCTCTGCAAGCTGATGGATACACGTTACGACCTGCTCAAAGAGGTGGGAGCACGCAATATCAAGGAATACAACAAGAAATTCATCGAGCGTCGCATACCACCACGCGGAGGTCACGGGTTCATGCCTTACATCGTCGTCATCATCGATGAGTTCGGCGACCTTATCATGACCGCAGGCAAAGAGATCGAGCTGCCCATTGCCCGTATCGCCCAGCTGGCACGTGCCGTTGGTATACACATGGTCATCGCCACCCAGCGACCCACCACCACCATCATCACGGGTAACATCAAGGCAAACTTCCCCGCACGTATCGCTTTCAAGGTGTCGGCAGGCATCGACTCGAAGACCATTCTCGACCGCACCGGCGCCCAGCAGCTCATAGGCCGAGGCGACCTGCTCGCACTCGTGGGAGGCGCAGAGCCCGTGCGTGTACAGTGTGCCTTTGTCGACACGCCCGAGGTAGAGCGTATCAACGACTTCATCGCCTCGCAACAGGGTTATGTTACACCGTTCGAGCTGCCTGAGCCCGACACACCCGACGCAGACTTCGGCGACGGTGGCGACAAGGATGTGGATATGCAGCACCTCGACCCGCTGTTTGAGGATGCCGCACGTCTGATCGTTATCAACCAGAGTGGCTCTACCTCACTCATTCAGCGTAAGTTTGCCATCGGCTACAATCGCGCAGGCCGTTTGATGGATCAGTTGGAGAAAGCCGGAGTCGTAGGTGCAGCGATGGGATCGAAGCCACGTGAGGTCATGATACAGGACGAGAACAGCCTGAACAACCTGTTGGCAAACCTGAAGTAAGTTCATTATTTAGAGTTTATAATTCATAGTTTAGAATTTAGCGATGATTACAATTAAAAACAGATGGACAAAGGTGGCGGGGATTTTATTCTTTCACCTTTTTACCTTTTTACCTTTAAATGCCCAAACGGCTACAAGCATACTCGACAAAGCAGCTGCCACCGTCACCATGAAGGAAGGCGTTAAGGCCGACTTCAAAATGACCGGCAGCATGGGTAGTACCAGCGGCAGCATCGTGATCAAAGGTAAAAAGTTTCATGCCACCACACCGCAGGCCAGCGTCTGGTTTGACGGCAAGACCCAGTGGACTTATATGAAGAACAATGACGAGGTGAATATCAGCACTCCCAATGAGTCGCAGTTGCAGGCTATCAATCCCTACAACTTCATCAACCTCTACAAGAAGGGCTATAAGGCAACCATGAACAGCGGCAGCAGCAGTCACGTAGTGCACCTGACTGCCACCTCTGCCAACCAGAAAATCAAAGAACTTTTCATCACCGTCAACAAGAAAACGTATCACCCCACACAGGTGAAGCTGCTTCAGGGTAAGAAATGGACCATCTTCGACATCTCCAACCTAAAGAAACAGACAGCCAGCGACAGTCAGTTCCGTTTCAATGCCAAGGACTTCCCCCACGCTGAGATCATCGACCTGAGGTAATTTACGGTTTACAGATGAATAGATTCAAACTGTATCGACTACTGCGGAAGAATACGACACTGAGTTACAAGCGCAGTCCGGTATTCGAGCAGAACAAGTGGGCAAAGGGTCTCACCTATTTCGGCGCTGGTCTGTTGGCACTCTATATGATTATGTATGGCTGCCTTATCGCCATGACCGCCGAGGGTGAGGCAGGACGGATGATCTCGTTGATGCCAATCATCCTCGCCATCGACTTCTTGTTCCGATTTGTCATACAGACCACGCCCGGCATGATGGTGAAGCCCTATATCCTGCTACCTATCTCACGGTATTCAGCCATTGAGTGTTTCTTGCTGTCATCACATCTCAGCGGGTACAACTTCCTCTGGCTCTGCATGTTCGTGCCCTACTCTATCATCCTCATCTTTGCCGGGGCAGGCTTCTGGCCTATTGTACTGGAACTCATCTGTTGCGTATTACTCATCATACTGAATAGCCAGGTCTACCTATTCTTCCGTACACTCATCAACAGGAAGGTTGTGTGGTTCCTGGCTGCCGTCGCAGTATATACCATTCCATTCCTTCCCTGGATACTGCGGCTTGATCGAAAGGGATTCGAGCGGATGATCGATATGTATGCCGAGGCCGGACGTGCATGGTGGTTCCTTCTGGCCGTCATCATCGCCCTCACCCTGCTCTTCTTCGTAAACCGGCACTTCCAGTTCAAATATGTGTACGAGGAGATCTCAAAAAAGAAGGAGCGCGCGCTGCGACATGTGTCACAGTTCACCTTCCTGAATCGTTTCGGACTTGTGGGTGAATATCTGAAGATCGAGCTGAAGTCGAACCTCCGGAACAAGACCATGCGTTCACGCTGCATCATGAGCATAGCCCTCATCGTCATGTTCTCGATGCTCGTGGCATACACACCCATATACGACAACCTGTTCATGCAGAACTTCTGGTGCCTGTACTGCTTTGCCATCTACAGTGTGACGACACTTATCAAGATCATGGGTCAGGAAGGCAATTACATCGACCTGCTGATGATGCACCGCGAGAATATCATCGCCCTGCTGGAAGCAAAGTTCTGGTTCTACAGTGCCGTCCTGTTCATTCCCTTCCTGGTGATGCTGCCAGCCGTGTTCACCGGGAAGTTTACGCTGCTGATGCTTGTGGCCTATATGCTGCTGACGGCCGGACTGCTTCATTTCGTCATCTTCCAGCTGGCTGTGTATAACAAGCAAACCTTGCCACTACAGCAGAAAATAACGGCAAAAGGAAACTTCGAGAACGGCATGCAGCTGGTGATAGAACTCCTGTCGCTGTTTGCCCCCGGTGCCATTGCGGCTCTCGGGTTTATGCTGGTGGGCCCCAACTACACTTTTATAGCCATGTCTGCGATAGGACTGCTTTTCATCAGCACTCATCCGATATGGATCCGCAACATCTATAACCGCATGATGAAGCGTCGTTACGAGAATATTGATGGATTTCACGCCACCAGGCAATAAGGCAACAACTTTTTTGGAAGAAAATCACCAAAAAGTTTGGTGGTATGGAAAAAAGTATGTACCTTTGCACCCGCAAAACAAAAAGATGCACCCGTAGCTCAGTTGGTAGAGCACCTGACTCTTAATCAGGGTGTCCAGGGTTCGAACCCCTGCGGGTGTACAGAGGAGGCAAGCGACCCTCCTTTCTTTTTGAAAAATCGGATGCACCCGTAGCTCAGTTGGTAGAGCACCTGACTCTTAATCAGGGTGTCCAGGGTTCGAACCCCTGCGGGTGTACAAATGAAAGGTTGCCGATATGGCTCAGTTGGTAGAGCAACGCATTCGTAATGCGTGGGTCCCCGGTTCGAGTCCGGGTATCGGCTCAAAAGTAATCAGGAAACTTATTTTCATGCGGAATTAGCACATCGGTAGTGCACGGGCTTCCCAAGCCTGGGAGGCGGGTTCGATTCCCGTATTCCGCTCTAAGAAAACCACAGATTACGCAGATTTCACAGATTATTATAGACACTACCATCGCGTAGCAAATCTGTGCAATCTGCGTAATCTGCGGTTTATTACCTCAATCTTAGAGTATCTCCCACTCTAATCTGGTAATCTGGCGAAAGGTGGTTCATCTTGTACAGGTTCTTCAGACGAATGCCGTACTTCTGCGCAATGCTATACATAGACTCTCCGTTACGCACATAGTGCAACCGTCCCTTGTAGTCCTTTGGCGCCTTCTTCTGTTTCTTCTTCAACCAGATGATTTCTCCCTCTTCAAGAGCATCACGCCTGTCGCGTTCGTTGTATTTAGCCAACTTACGGGCACTGATACCGATTTCATCGGCAATCGAGCTGAAGGTATCTCCTCGCCGGGCAATGACATAATAGTTCTTGTTGAAGATCTTGATGATGTGCAGCGACACCCCATTAGCCGCATTCTTCAAGTGGTCGGCCATGAACTTGTCATAACCGTCGGCATTATCATAGCGATAGAGTTTGTAGAGCTGTATGATATCTATCAGCCGCTGCGCATATTGCGGGTTTGTGGCATAGCCTGCTGCCTTCAGGCCGCGAGCCCAGCCCTTATAGTCGGTGACCTTCAGCTGGAACAAGGAACGGTATCGCTGACCGCCTGACAGGAACTTGGAATGGTCTTCAAACGATTCATATGCGTTGCGATAAGCCCTGAAGCACTCATTGTTTGCGTCATCGTCATGATAGACGCGGGTGCCATTCCACTGATCACCACACTTGATTCCAAAATGATTATTGCCCTTGCGTGCCAACTCGCTCCTGCCGGCCCCACTCTCGAAGAGTCCCTGAGCCAGGGTGATAGAAGCAGGAATACGGTATCGCTTCATCTGCTCGATGGCGATATCCTTATATTGGTTGATATACTGCTGATAAGTCTGGTTCCACGATGACTGTGAATGAGCTGCAATAAACGACAGTTGGAATACAAAAAGTATCGTTAAGACTCTCTTCATGCTGTTTTCTTCAAATTTTTGTGCAAAAGTAATGAATTATCTCGAATAATTCGTATATTTGCAGAAAAATATTCAATCTATGAAAGAAGTAGAACTTAAAACCGTCATCCTGGAATGCCAGATGGATGAACTCAGCGCCGAAGACCGCCAGTTGGTAGAGCAGGCCATCGAAGCCACCCGTCGCAGCTATGCCCCCTACTCCCACTTTCGTGTAGGAGCCGCAGTCAGGCTGGAAAATGGTGAGATCGTGATAGGCTGTAATCAGGAGAATGCCGCCTATCCATCGGGCCTCTGTGCAGAGCGGACGGCACTGTTTGCTGCCGGTGCCCTGTATCCTGACGTGCCAGTAAGGGTGCTTGCCGTCGCAGCCAGAGGCACTGACGGAGAGATGACAGAAGAGCCGACGGGGCCCTGTGGCAGTTGCCGTCAGGTGATCATCGAGTCTGAGACACGTGCCAAGCATCCCATCCGTATCTTGCTTTACGGACGCAGATGTGTTTATATCATCGATGGAATCAGGCAACTGATGCCGCTCACCTTCTCAGAGTTCTAATAGCAGCCCTTGCCCTGAGCCGTCGACAAGGAATCGAGGTGGAAATCATAGATGAGGTTATCCTCGTCGATGGTAACAAAATGTTTTGTACCCTGGATGGAGTCTTTGGGCGTTTCCCAAATGATATCCTCAAAACGGTTGGTTTCATCGGCAACTTCAGGTGTTCGCATCAGACAATTCTTAAATGTATAGTCGAAGGTAGCCGCATCTTCGCCAAGCATCTCACCCATCACCACATCGTCGGCATAACCCGTAAGAATGGAACCGCTGCAATATAGATAAAGAGGTATAGTATCATTGCCATGATAGTTAGTGAAACGGAAGGCAGCACCACGGTCGGCGATGAAAGGATAGAACTGTGCAAATGTACAGTGCTCTATCTCCGCCACTCCACCGTATAATGCAAAGCAGTCACCACCCGTATTGGTCAGCTGGCAGTGATCCAGTCGCACATACGCATTGACTCCAACAAGGCCTGCACCTTCGCAATTATGAATCACGCAGTGCTCCATCTCCAAGCGATAGTGATCGACATCCAAGGCAGCCGAATCACAGCGTACACCATAGAGAGGATTCCGTATCTCCGTCCTCAGCAATACATTGTCTTTCGATGTAGGACGGATATGGATGCCGTTCCACTGGCCACTGATACGATCGTAGGGCAGGTAGTCGAACATATCATCCAAACGATCACCACGCATGACACAGTCCTCAGTCTGTAAGGTACCATAGACATCTATGCCGGCACCATCGTGGAAGAACAGCGTGGTGTTTCTTACCGTCAGCGTGGCTCCCTCCTCAACACGCATGTTGCCAATGACAACCAGTGGCACAGACGACTCGATGACTGTATCTTCGGAAATGACGGGAGAATAGAGCTTTCTGGCATCCCACACCCAAGCCTGCAGACAGACTTTCTGCTCATTGCCACTTTCAAAGGTGAATACAAGATCATCCTCCAGCAACACAGGTTGCTGCTGGCCAGTCTCTCCTGGTGTCAGTTCAACAAATACAAGGATACTATCGTTGCGCCGTATCTCCACATCAGCCGTCTGCGAACCATTGGCATTGTCGAGATAGATGCCGTCTACGTTCACCCGAAAGCCTGTCTGGTTACCTCTCTTGAGGCGTATCCGCTCCATACGGATGCCCGTATCATTCTGATTATGTACCCAGAAACTATAGGTAGAGGAAGGGGTACGACTGAACACGGTATCCATTTTCAGCGTGTCAGAGGGGAATGTCAGTTGCAGACCGGTGCTTGCCGAGAACTTGTCATCATCCTGACAAGCCACCAGGCACCATGCTATCGCGAGAAAATAAAAAATCCGTTTCATCGTAATGATAAAACGGATTAATCGTCGGTTTATTGTGTTTTACTTACCGAAATAACGCTTCAGCAGTCCAGCGAAGCCGGCACCGTGACGGGCCTCGTCCTTGGCCATCTCGTGAACAGTGTCGTGGATAGCGTCAAAGCCGGCGGCCTTGGCGTTCTTGGCGATACGGAACTTATCCTCGCAGGCACCAGCCTCAGCAGCGGCACGCTTCTCCAGGTTCGTCTTCGTATCCCAGACACACTCACCCAGCAGTTCAGCGAAACGACTGGCGTGGTCAGCCTCCTCGAAAGCATAGCGCTTGAAGGCCTCGGCAATCTCGGGATAGCCCTCACGGTCAGCCTGACGGGCCATGGCCAGATACATACCGACCTCGCCGCACTCACCGTTGAAGTGGTTACGCAGGTCCTGAATCATCTCCTCGCTGACACCTTCGGGCTTGCCGTCACCAATCTTATGAACGGTGGCATAGGTCATGTCGGCATCATCCTTCAACTCAGAGAACTTTGAAGCAGGAGCCTTACAGATGGGGCACTTCTCGGGAGCAGCATCGCCTTC
>OCTX012225593.1_pt1 | contig 36343 bp, 35 predicted proteins | sample 1539691 | NCBI WGS metagenome assembly OCTX01 (sample SAMN02144231, study PRJEB22623) | gut metagenome | biome: sheep rumen | host: Ovis aries | place: New Zealand
GCGGCGGCCTCCCAGGAACCGTCCCCATGCACTCGGCGGCCTCCCAGGAACCGTCCCCATGCACTTGGCGGCCTCCCGGGAACCGTCCCTAAACCTTACCCGTAGTACTCTTTGTACCACTCCGCAAACGCCCTCAGCCCCTCTCTGATCCCAACCGACGGCCTGAACCCGTAATCCTCCTCCAGATGGCGGCTGTCCGCATAGGTCACCGGCACATCCCCCGGCTGCATCCCGACCAGCTCTCTGTGGCCTTCGAAATCATAATCCTCCGGCAGAACGCCCGCACGTACAAGCTCCTCCTGGAGCGTCGCGATATAGTCCAGCAGGTTCTCCGGCGTCCCGCCGCCGATATTGTAGACCGCGTACGGCGGCAGCGGCAGGCCGTCCTCGCCGTTCTTCTTCTCCGGAGCGCCCTGCATCACGCGAAAAACGCCCTCAACGATATCGTCCACATAGGTGAAATCCCGCTTGCAGTTTCCGTAGTTAAAGATCTTGATCGTCTGTCCCGCGGCCAGCTTCTGCGTCGCCGAGAAATAAAACATGTCCGGCCGCCCCGCCGGCCCGTAGACCGTGAAGAACCGAAGGCCCGTCGACGGGATATTGTAGAGCTTCGAGTAGGCGTGCGCCAGAAGCTCATTGGATTTCTTCGTCGCCGCGTAGAGCGAGACCGGGTTGTCCACCTTGTCATCCGTCGAGAACGGCACCTTCTTGTTGCCGCCGTAGACCGAAGAGCTCGAGGCGTACACGAGGTGTTCCACCGGATTGTACCGGCAGGCTTCCAGGATATTGTAGAAACCGATCAGGTTCGACTCGATGTAGACGTCCGGATGGTCGATGCTGTAGCGGACGCCCGCCTGCGCCGCGAGGTTCACCACGACCGCCGGTTTATACTTCGCAAATACCTCGTCCACGAGCGCCTTGTCCGCGATCGAACCGCGCACAAACACATGCGTGACCGGAGAGGCATCCGCTGCCTTCTCGATCAGGCCCAGCCGGTACTCCTTCAGCGCCGGGTCATAGTAATCGTTCATGTTGTCGAAGCTGATGATGGTGCCGGATTTCATTTCCCGAAGGAGCCTTAAGACCAGGTTTGCACCGATAAAGCCCGGCGAGCCTGTGACCAGCACTGCTTTTCCGTCAAGATTCACTCTGTTTTTCATTTTGTGATCCCCTTATATTCTTCCTGAACTGCCCTGTAGCTCTCAAGATTGCCGATATCGTAGCGCCTTCCCGGCATCGCCATCGCGTGCACCGGCACTTCCTTCGAGAGCCACGCGATAAAGGAGCCCGGCGCGTCCACGCCGCACCCGCTCTCGATGCCCTTTCGGACAAGCGGCAGGTCCTTCCTCTGATAAAAATAGAACGGCGGCGTGCACCAGTGCGACTCCGGACTGGCCGGTTTCTCGACCATGTCCAGAATGAGACCCTCCTCATCCACCTTCGCGACACCGGTCTTCCTGAGCTTCTCAATACTCGGCTCGTAATACCGCATCACACAGGACGTCCCTTTGGCCTTCGCGTAGTCGATGAAGGTCCTGAGCGAGAAATCCAGCACATTGTCGCCGGCGATCACGAGCACATCGTCGTCAATTCCAAGCGTCTCGATCGCGAACTCGATGTCGCGCACAGCCCCAAGCCGGGTCTCGTTGGACGAGGTCCCGTCGTCAAGGACTGTGATGTCGGGCCGTACGGCGGCCCATTTTTCAAAATGCTCCGCAAACTTGTGGTTGCTGATCACCACATACTGGTCCGCCGCATCGCCGATATCGTCGATGAGCCAGTCCAGAATCGTCTTCTCACCGACTGTGAGGAGCGGTTTCGGGAAATTTTCCGTGAGCGGATACAGCCTCGTCGCGTAGCCGGCCGCCAGAATCAGACATTTCATCATTCAATCCTCCGCATTTGCAGCGCCGTCGGCGCTTTCGCACAGGTGGAAGCTGTATTTTCCGGCCAGATGCGGAAATGCAGCCAGATACTCGCACGTTACATGGTCACGGATCTCCTCCGTCTTCTCCGGGTCGATCAGGGCCATGCAGCAGCCCTTGAAGCCCGCACCCGAGAAGCGTCCGCCGTAGATCCCGTCCGTCTCCCGCATAATCTCGTAGAGGCGGATCTGCTCCGGCGCGCCGGACTCCCAGTTGTGGATGCTGGACCAGCCGGACTCAAACGAGAGCCGGCCGTACTCCTCCAGATCGCCCTTTCTCCAGGCCTCGGCTCCCGCCTCGACCCGCTGAAACTCCGTGTACCAGTGTTCGCACCGCTTCATCCACGGCTCCGGCAGACGGTCCTTGTACTGCCGGTAGACCTCCCATGGGATGTCACGGGCGTTCGCCTGACCGAATTTTCCGTAGTCGTATCCGGAAAATGCCATCAGCGCATACACGCCCGCCCTCAGCTCATCGACGCGCATATTGTACTTGGAGCCCGCGAGCGAATGCTCGAGCCCCGAGAAGAAAATGGCAATCTTGTACGGCCTCATCGCCGGATTCGTTGGAATGAGCTCATAGCTGTTGTCCCTGCAGTCGAGGTAGAGCAGGTGATCCTTCTTACTCAGCACCTCGCAGCTCTGGTCCAGCGTCCCGACATTGACGCCGACATAGTTCTTCTCCGCGTCAAATGCTACGTCGATGAGCTCCTGCGGCTTAAGCACGATCCCGTTGACCTTGCAGAGCGCCATCAAAAATGCAAGGATCACCGCCGCCGAAGAGCTTAAGCCCCCGATCGGGAGCGTCCCCTCGATGACGCCGGAGATGCCCGCGCTCAGCGTGTATCTCTTCTTGAGCGCCCAGGTGGCTCCCCGCAGGTAGTCGGCCCAGTCGCCGGTCTTCTCCTGCACCGCCGCGACATGCCACTGGGCACGCTTCGGGAACTGCAGGCTGACCATCTCGACGACGCCGTTGGCTTTCCGTCCGTAGGCGATGTGGATGCCTTTGTCGATGGCAAAACCGGTGATTTTGCCCAGGTTGTGGTCCGAGTGAGCCCCGATCGGGCAGATTCGGTAGGGTGAGAAGGCGAGCCCTTCGGGGGCTTTGCCGTAGATTGAGTAGAAGCGGTCTTCGCAGCGCAAGGTGGTGGTCTCCTTTTTATTTTTTTATAACTGGCAATCTGCTAAGCAGCGGCTTCTCAATTATTATTTGGCGAAGAACATCGATCAGAGCACATGTTACAAACACCATCAGCACCACACAAATCACTTTCATTGCAGCATATTGAGACAAGTATATCTCAGGCACTTTAAAAACTGTACTCCACAGAAATGACCTCATATAATCGCCACTCGTATGAATTAAGAATACCCCAAATGTCGTGGATGCAACTCCGTTAATTATCTTGCTATGTTTGATATCTAAAGACAGGAAGCAAAGAAGCAATGAAACAGCACATGTAAAAGCCAACAGCTTATTCGCATCATTGACAAACCAATATGGCGATCCCATATCATGCTTCACGCCAAACAAATCATAGAAGGCAATCCACAAGAAAACAGCCAACAAATTGAGCGCCAGTAGAAGGATCTTTTGTACTTGCATTTTCAAGCCAATCCTATCAAGAAATTGATCCTGATAGGATCTTATGTATGCCCCAGTCAAATACAGCACAATCATCCACATGAGATAGTTCCATGTATCATTGCTTTTATCCAGCACAGAAAGAAACAGAGAAAACGTCGGAATGATGGTCATTACTGTCAGAGCAATCCCGAGAAGCACTGAAAATGCACGAAATTCCAATTTTCGTGCCAAAACATTCAAAAAAGGAATCAGTAAATACAGAACCAAGAAGGTATCTGCATAATTCACACCGACACCGAATACGACACTAAATAACGTTTCCAGACTTTGGTGATAATTGAAACTGATTCGCCCAAACACTAAAAAGAGCAAATAGATCGAAATCGTATAAAATTTCACTTCCAGAAATAGCTTCAGCCACTTTTTCAGGGTGATCTCAGATGTAACCATAAAGTAGCCTGTAATCAACACAAAACAGTTAACACCGACTTTACCAAAAGCTCCAAAACACTGGAAGAAGTACATTTTCAGAGTAGGTGATTGATAGTCATACATTTCCGTAAGCCCTGAATTTACCACAAGGTGATGTGCTATGATTAATAGCATTAGAACTATTCGCAGTAATTCAATATTTGACTTTCTGGTTTGCAGTCTGCTTTCTGACATTCTAGGCTCCTTTATAACTATGGAAAATCCACCGTAATACACACTCTGGCAGTTGAATATTGCAGTTCACATAAATTCACAATATAAAGATTTCAAAATTAACCGTTGCAATCCGCATCTCCACTACAAAAAAACTGCTGGTAATTCACACCAATCGAGCAGATTCAGCAGAGTGAGAAGGCGAACCCCTCGGGCTTTGCCGTAGATTGAGTAGAAGCGGTCTTCGCAGCGCAAGGCGGTGGTCTCCTTTCCGATACAAGCAGTACTATTATCTATATAAATAATCTTGATATTTCTCCTCTCAGACATCATATCGAATGATATTTCGATCAATCAAATCCAGTATTTCAGCATCTTCATCCATATCAAATTTTCTTGCGAACCAGCAATCCTTTTTATTGGCTATCTTCTCATATTCATTCATGGTGAAAATATATGGGTGCCCGGTAGCAGGTTTTCCTGTATCAGAAAAATAAGCCCATGTCTTGGAATTTTGAGAAACACGTTCAACAGAATTCAATTTAACTTTGGAACGCAGCGGAGATCTCATGGTCATAATCTGCACATAAGTTTCATCCGGCGTGAATACATTGTTCAACAAATATTCTGATAATTTACTGCTTTCATATTCATTTAAAATGAATTCAATAACTACATCCGGTAAAATCCACCACTGCGATCCCCCATAAACGCCAACTCCTTCTCTCTGCAAATGGCTATATGCATCCATTTTTATCGCTCTTAGCATACATTCAAGAGAAAAGATACCAACTCTTCCCAGAAATCTTATAATGCCCTTGTATTTAAAAGATATCTTTCGATTGAGCAGGCATAATGCTGAGTTGATTATCCTGCTTTATTGCGATAATTCCCTCATTAAGCCATCGGATATAATCAAATTCGTCAAGCCAGTGATGGACTTCCATTCTCTTCCACTCATTTTTATAAAGACAGCCACTAAAATACTTTTCAGGTGAATAGAAACTGAATCTAAAATTATCAGGCCATCTTACATGATCTGTTTTATTGGTGAAGAACACTTTGTGTTCATATGGAAGCTGATAAAATTCATCAAGGATTTCGTCTTTTGCATCGAGTCCCCGATCCATGATAATAAACAGATCATCATAATTCACACGTTTATAGCGCTCAACCCATTTCTCCCGAGCTTCTTCAAAAGATTTATAATGCACAAAATACAGATTAATATCAGGAAGATTGACTGTTCCTCCTCGTAATATTCCGACGGGATAATTAAGGTGCTGGAACTGTTCACTCTCGTCCAAAGTCGGTTTTTCGACAGGGCAATTTGAATATTCTCTGAGATGTCTGCAGAAAATTAAAAACTGATCCTCAAAAATAATTAAATTTACTGTCGGCGATCTGAACTGTTCTCCCACATTGTGCGTAATCACGCCGCCTATACAGGTATTCGAAATAATTGAAAAACTATGGTTTTTCAGTAATGCCTTGCGGTGTCTTGTTGCCAGAAATCTACCCAGGGCTTTTAAGTTGAGTTTCAATTTATTCCATCCTTTTTGCCTTTTAGCCATTTACGATAGTTTCATACATCTTTAATAAATCATTACTATTCTTTGTGCAGTCATATGTCTTCGCAGCATGCTCATGCCCCTTCAAAGAAAACTTTCGAGCAAGATCGGCATCTTCAAAGACCTTCATGATTCGATCTGCAAGCACATAAGGCTCATGAAACGGATACAGGAACCCGTCCTCCCCGTCGTCGATCATCTCCTGAATGGCACCGACGCAGGACGCTACACTGGGGACACCGAGGATCATTGCCTCACCCAGGGTGGTGGACTGATTCTCAATAGAGGAAGCTGAAACAAATACATTGGATGAGAGCATCTGCTTTTTGACTTCCTGTTCACTGAGATAACCTAAAAACTGAAGATGATCCTTCAGCCCGTACTTGTCGATCAGGCCTTGTACGTACCAGTTATAGTCAGGGGCAGCATCCATAATTGCCTTTTTTAATCTGCCGTAAGATCGATACTGAAGTTTACTTGCCACCACCTTGACATGTGTGTCCGGATATTTGCGAACAACAATGCGGAGAGCCTCCAGAAACTTATGAAATCCTTTGATCGAGTATGAAAATAAAACATAGATACTATGCTTGTCGCAGTTCTCGTAACTCCATCTGTCGTCGCAATAAAATGAATCCCTCAGTATCAATCCGAAATCAAAAGCTTCACAATCCGGATTGATTGACTTAGCAACCGCACAGCCCCAGACACTTCCGCCATGAATATATTTAACCTTTTTTAAAGTATTGATCTCAAATTCAGATCTTCTTTCAAAATCAATACGTTTCCGTTCGATACTCTCTCCGCCCTTATGCGCCTTACGTAATACCTTATGCAAAATGGTATCACGGCACACCTTCTCCGGTATACCTGCATACACATTATCTTTATAGTAGCACAGCGGTCCCTGAATCGTCACAACTGTGCGGTTTGGATCCGTGATACTCGCCATGGCCCAGGCATGCTCATACTCAGTTCCATAAATATGTATGACATCCGGCCGCTCCTGCTGCAGAATGGATTTAAAGTCTTCCTGCATCGCCTGAAAGCTTCCCCGCCTGGACAGGTAATACACTACATTATTGACTTCATACCTTTTTGTACTTGCAGTCTCTGCATCAGTCGTACAGATAATCAGTTCGTGGCCGCTCGCTTTAACTGCGTTAAGAGCACCGCTGAGCCAGCCTCCAAATACAGGGACGTTCTGCCCCAGTTTTACCGCCAGCTCCGGCATAATAATGTTAACCAGCCAAAGGATCTTCATCTCAGTCTTCCTTCTTCATCGTGACCCCGATATAGATGCGTTTCCCGTCTTCATCGAGGAAATAAGCATTATTATACGGAGCGTGTGTCATCGCTCGCAGGAAATCAATAACCTCTCCATACGTTGCCTGTTTGTTCAAATCGATCTCACGGAGGGCCTCGAAATCCTCTTTGTAATTGATATTCCCTTCAGACGACATAGGTTTCGCCGTATAATTCCCGGTTAGAATATCTTCCAGATGTTCCTCTATGAGTTCCATCTCAGTTGCCAGAATCCTGTCATATATATCCTTAGATGTCTCTTCGGCTTTGAGATGCAGCTCCTTCTGATAAAGAATCGGGCCATGATCGAGCTCTGCATCCATGAGATGAACTGTCACACCTATCGGCAGTTTATTAATAATGCCGAACACCTGAGGGAACCATCCGCGATTGTAAGGGTTCAGACCGGGATGAACATTGATACAGGTGTGCTCTTGCACCATTCTTTCTGGGAAGAGCTGCTTACAATGCAGTGAAATGAACAAATCATATGCATTGAAGAAATCGTCCCCCTGGTCACGCAGACGGATCGGTTTCATACTTCCGTTCTCGCCAAACATTTCTCGAAAGGCATGATTCCATGGGGTGTAATAAAAATCAAATTTGGCTTGCAGGGGTTTTCGCTGTAGCAGCTCACTAAAACTGTTGTATATATATTTATTGTCGGTAATAATACAGACTTTCATAGATAATCCTCATTGCCTTTTCAAAGTTCTTTTTATTCTAGAGATACATATCTTAGGTAATCTATAATCTTACAAAATTGTTGCTCAATCGAGGTAAAACATTTCTATTACCACAGTTTGCATAATTATAATCAATCACAACACATTAATCAGAGTTACTGTATCCGCAAGAGTAATTTCACTACCCGGAAGTGTGTACTTTAATACACTGTCAATAAAGCGTTAAAGATAATTCTTAACTTCATACAGTGCAATAATACCATTTATTGATGTTTAAACTCATCCGAACAGCTGCTCAATATCATGTTTTAATTGTTCAAAATAATTATTTAGTCTTTCATTATTGTATTGCCATTCCTTTTTGGGTATTCCTCTATAGATTTCATCTATTTTCATCAGATCATCACAGAAATAGATATACCCCAAATCTTTTATCCATTCGAAACAGCCTTTTACTTTTGGGCTTTTGCTGTTAATTACAATACAAGGTGTTCCAGTGATGGCACTGAAAATCATTCCGTGGAGCCGATCAGTAACAACAAGCTCAGCATGTCTGAAAATATCATACTGCTTTTCTAATTCTATCTGTCTGTCATTGATTGATATCAGGTAGGGCTTTAGCATATCATGATATGAGACATTACCATTAAACAGCTCATTTACTTTTCCCTTAAGATAGTTCATCTCCTCATCTTTCATGGTTCTTTCACTGTCATTGCGAAGACAGAGAACGCACCCGTTTCGTTTTGCGCCCGGCTGACACTTGTTCATTCGCAAAACCATATCCGGGGCAATACCAACATTCTTATACATTTCGGACATTATATTAAACGAATAATATTCCCTGGCATAAAGTTTTAAATGTGAATGCTTGTTATATATTTGAATGGATTTTCGAGATTCTTCTGTTCCCCAGTCATCCTTTTCATAAAATATAGTATTAGGCAAGCAGAGCATTCTGGATTTAGGATTTTTCCGTATGATATCTCTTAGAAGAAGTTCACAGCTAAACCATAGAGTTCCAAGATATCCTCCGCCATGCACGAGTATCTTAGATCCGTTCATTATGCCTAATAACCTTCTTTTTTGTAGATATCTTAATTTATATTCAGAGATTTCAACATAGGGAATTCCCAGTTCCTTCAATAACATACCCTCGGACTCTGCAATAGCATGATCCCCTAGATTTCCATGCTCTGGAGTGAATATTAATAATACATATTTTTTCTTACGCAAGCATCCTAGATAGACCGGCAGCATTCTGATGCGCCATTCATGAATTCGGCCGTGCAGCCCACGAAGGGGATAAAGTAAATCATTCATTATTAAATGCCTCCGCGTTATTAATTCTACATCCCGATAATAAACCTAATTTTACTTTTTCTAACCAAGACAGAAATAAGTAACGCCGCTCCTCCAAATATAAATAAATTGATAAAAACAACTAGGATTGGCGATTCGTTCGAAATTAATGAATAGGTAATGTAAATTAATGGTGAGTGAAAAAGATATACGCCAAAGCTATTATCACTTAATAGATCTAGAACTTTATATCTTTTTGAGGGCATGACCGCATAAGATGCCAATACAGCAGTTAATGACACTAAGATATCTGGGATATAATATTTAAGTCGTATGAATACTAAACCAACCGCTAAGATTCCGATTAAATATTTTATTGTTTTTTTGCACCCACTAATCCTTCCATAAACTTGCTCAATTATCATGCCAAATGAAAACCACACCCAGTACATATAAAAATTGTCTAAGAAATTCACAAATGACAATTCAGCAATTCTTTCTCGAAAAAGATATACTATTAAACTTATAAAAAATACACAAAAAGAAGCATTACCCCCCCCCCTTGAGAATTCGCATTATAGTTTTGTGCATTTTGTACAACAAAAATGTTGCAACAAAGCACATGAAAATGCAAGGCAAAAACCACAGATGTCCGTTATCCTTTTGGAGAATTATCTTATTCCATATTATAGATTTGATACTAGTATCTTGTATTTGCCAAAAGCCCACAAGAATTCGAATTGGTACCAGCCAAAAGCAAGAAATAAATATATATGGAACCAGCAGTCTCTTTGCCTTTTTACTGAGTAATTTCGTGAATGTATATTTTTCGATCTGTACTCTAAATAGATAACCAGATAAACTAAAAAACATCGGCATCTGAATAAGATTTATCACACGTTTTAGCAAGTTTAATATTGGCACATTATATATCGTATGATACAGGTTCCAACTATCAGAATAAATAATGATACTATGACCTAAAACAACAAGTAGTATTGTAATAGCTCTAAGATTTGTAATATGCTCTTCTCTTTTCATCATTTCTAGTTGCATTAATTTCACAGATAGAAGTATTGCAGTTTATCATGTCGTGACTACTATTATATTTCTTTCAGATCACCTACAAAAACATTTCCCCACCATTGAGCATTCCACGGCATATCATGATTAAATCCCACGATTGGCGAAATAGTAAACGAATATATATCCCTCAAAACATCAATATTCTTATCTGCACCGAACTCTCCTACTTCATATAAAACAAAAGACAACGTATATTGGCCAGGTACAATCCTTGAAGTGTCTAACTCATAACTCTTTTTTTCCTGACAATTATGCCTGAGAATCAATGGTTTTAGCAAAGAAGACATCGATACGGCCTTTCCATCAGGAGTCTTTATCAGAATTCTTATTAAGATTTCTTTGTCAATCGCATTTCTATTCTCTAAGCAAATATTAAATCTTACCACCTCGCCATAGTTCAAATTGTCTTTACTTTCTATTTTTATACGTGTGATTCTATAATCGGGATCGGGACAATAAATATCTCTCATTCCATTAGATATGACTATATCATTAACGCCAGATGATAAATTAACACCCATATATTTTGCTATTGCGGTATCGACTTCTCCATCAAATATGATTTTACCGTGATCCATCACCACACACCTATCACAAAGCTGACGAATCGTATTCATATTATGGCTGACATAGAGAACTGTACGCCCTTCTTCTTTCGCGGCAGATCTCATCTTATTCAAACACTTCTTTTGGAAAGCCATATCCCCAACAGCTAAAACTTCATCCATTATCAATATTTCAGAATCCAGGTGCGCCGCCACGGAGAATGCCAATTTTACATACATACCGGAAGAGTAACGTTTTACCGGAGTGTCAATAAACTTTTCAATTTCTGCAAACTCTACAATCTGGTCGAATTTTCTGTCAATTTCAGCTTTTGTCATGCCGAGAATTGCGCCATTCATGTAGACATTCTCACGTCCCGTCAGTTCAGGGTGAAAACCGGTTCCGACCTCAAGCATCGAAGCAATACGCCCATCCAGAGATATTTTACCGGCAGTTGGAGCAGTTACACGAGAAAGCAGCTTTAACAGTGTAGATTTGCCTGCACCGTTATGTCCAATAATTCCTAACGCCTCACCTTTTTTAACATTAAAGGAGACGTCATTGAGAGCAAGAAAACGGTCCCCCTTTTTTCCTTTCTCATCGCTTCCGATGATACTGTTCGGATCTTCTTTTCCTCGTATCTTCGCCCACCACGTCTGCAGGTCTCCCTTAAGAGTGCCTCCTCCAATCATGCCAAGACGATACTCTTTAGATATATGTTCTATTTTTACTGCCAATTCATCTTTCATGTTCTGTCCTCAAACTGTGTCCATAAAAGTCTTTTCGACACGGCTAAATAGTACCACACCGAAAAACAGTATCACCAGTGTACTGACCCAACTGAGCCAGTAATATTGCCACTCTATCTCTCCAAAGCCAAGATATGCATACCGAAATAAATTTATAAGCGGAGTGACCGGATTGCACATATATAGTACATGCCACTTCCCGCCAGGTGCAAAAGCCCCTAAACTGAACATATCATAAGCAACCGGAGTGCCATACATCCAAAGCTGTACCCCAAAGCCAACCAGCATAGCCAGATCGCGATATCTGGTTGTGACAGCTGAGATAATTACCCCGAGTCCCAGTGACAGCATCGCCAATTGCAGAAGAATTACCGGAGTCATAAGAATCCACCAATTGGGATGCACGCCCTGCCCGGTAATAATATAGTATGCCCAGAATAGAAGCATGAAGAGATACTGTATTGCAAAATTTATTAAGTTCGAGAGCACAGTTGCAATCGGCATAACCAGCCTTGGGAAATATACCTTTCCCATCGTTGCACTGTTTGCGACAAATGTATTAGATGTTTGAGTAAGGCATCCACTGAAATAATTCCACGCGATATTTCCACAGAAATAAAAAATAAACTCCGGAATTCCACCTGGCGCTAAGCCGGCAATATTTCCAAATACCAAAGTAAATACGACAGTTGTCAATAACGGCTGTATAATTGCCCATGCTGGTCCTAATATCGTCTGTTTATAGTGAGATACAAAATTTCTCTTCACAAAAAGAAAGATTAAATCCCGATAATCATATACTTCTTTCAAATCAATATCAAACCACCCCGTCTTTGGGACGATGATAGTTGTATATTTCTGTTCTTCCAAATTATTAAGCCCTCCGTTAGAATAAATTAAGCCAATAACTCTTCATCGATGCATAATACGATTTTTGAAGTCTAAAACATTATTCATCACATGATTAGTTCGCAATAGACGACTGGCTCTCACCTTTACATGATATAATTGATAAGGAATCGTATAGCATGCGAATCCCATTCTTGTTATTGTATAAAACCGGAGTAAGTTCATTAATGCTGACTGCCCGTTCTTTTCTTTCATAAACCCCTTGCAGGTATAAGTACACTCCGGAGGCTGTCTAAGTGGAAACATTCCCTGTGCTTTCAGCTCCCTCATAATAGGACATATTCTTTTTAATGGCAGTTTTCCCAGATCACGCATTGCGAATCGATAAAACTGCATCATACGATTTGTCGCATCTTGTCTCACATAATAATCTTTAAGGATACCGTTATCATAATCATCCTTAATTACTTTTGAAAGTCTAAAATATGTCTGTATCCGCTTCTCGATTGCTTCATCAGAGCGATTTGTTGTTATTGATACCGAATTATGCCGGTAAAAGTAAAGTGGATAAGATACCCCCAGTTCTAATCTTCGCGGATGATTCCTAATGAAATAATATCCAAAAAATGTATCTTCCCCATACGCTCGGATAGTATCATCAAAGCATATTTTGTATTGATTTAAAAAATCTCGCCGATATATTGCCAGCGTAGCGTACGCATCCGATGTATCAAACTCCGCTATCAAATCATGAGAATTCTTTTTCTTTTCCTCTTCCGAAGATAAATTATCCCAAAAATGATAGACACCGAATTTGATGTAATCATTTCCGGAAGACATACTCTTTTCTTTAAGCGTACCTAAGCAGTTGGATGCAATAAAATCATCTGCATCCAAAAACCATACATAGTCTCCACCAGCAGCCTTCAGTCCCGTATTTCTGGCTTTACTCAATCCTCCGTTATCCTGTGAAATAACTCGTAAATTGGTATTCACAGCCTGATAACGGTTCAAAATCTCCTGACTTTTGTCAATCGATCCATCATTAACGCAAATGATTTCGTAGTCATCTGCAGACAAGTCCTGATTCAAGCAAGAATCAATGCAGTCAGATAGATATTCTTCTTTATTATAAATTGGGATAACGATACTCAAAAACATGCTTACCCTCTACTTACCAGTCGAATTAGTTTTCGAAAAACTCGTTTCATAATTTTCACAATTCCCATCCCATTGATAATGCCAGACCATAAAATTCTTGTGTTATTGCATCTCAATTGGCGCTTGGCTTTCACATCGGAAAGTGGAGCTTCTATAGATTTGACAATTCCTGGTGGCAGTAACAAATACGCTTCACTGCCATCATTGTGAAAATCACACCGGAGGTTCAATTTTCGCTTCTGAAAATGCACATACATCATTTCCTTGCGGCGCAACTCCCCGTTCTTTCGATAGATTAAGTAGACCCCCTCAGTTGTACGTTCAAAGTAGCAACTACGGCTGTCTTCCTCAGTGGTATAAAACTGATTTTCAGTATAGGCGCATTGAAATCGATCAAGGCCGACACAAAGATCTGCAAAAACCCATTCTTTATACATGGCAATACCGTTACGTTCCATGATAAGAGAAAGTCCCCCACCGCAATGCTCGCCATACTCATCAAACGCACATACCGGATCTTTGGAATACACAATCCTCCAGTCTTGGCAGCCTTTCCTATCAAGTGTTTTGAAAGCTAAATTCATGTATTCACTATTTCGGTAGATAGAACAATGTCCCTGCCATAGAAGCCGATCATATTTGTGCAAGCGCTCTTCCGTAAAAAAGTGCCTGATATTCCCCCAAATTATATCTACATCACAATGACCCCAAAAATCATAATTCTTTAGCCATTTAGAAAAAGCGGCTCCGTATACAGGCTTATAGTCGCAAAGCTTATATGGTCTATTAAGGCATATAGGGAAATCAAACTGCTGCTGAAGTAACGCCTTCGCCTCATCAAACGTCATAGGAATCACATGAACATTTTTGGGGGGAGAAAAGTCCCTGATATCATCCGTAAAGAGATAAAAATCTATGCTTGGATTTTGGGCGCAAGAAGCCAGCCAAACAGGTAGATAGTCTGGCAATTTGCCAAAATATGGTATAATAAATGCAATAGACGTCATGTGTAAGTCCTCACATACCTTCCTGGAGTACATATCCTCTTCTTATCTCATCTGAATGAGTATGTGTCACCTTCTGTTTCAAGCGAAGCAGTGAATAATAAAAGAGTCTTCCAGAAAGCCATTTTTTTTCCGCATTCGTTAACTGTGCTTTGAGAAAACGTGCATTTTCTCTGCGTCTCCCACGCAGTTCCAGATACAGAATTTCAGGAATGATCTCTCTGACAACATCTGTGGGCACATATTCCCTTAACTGTTTGAACTCTTCCGAATCATGCGTCTCCATTGCAGCCTGGAGAAGTTGTTTCTGGTTTCTGCGAATCATCGGAGTAAGATCATATTTCCCTTTATAAAAGTTCTCAACTGCTTTACAGAGACGAATATTCTCTTTACGCCTTGCTGTATAGCTGGTGATGGAATTATAGTTTGTGGCACCGGCGACGCTGCGGGAGCGATAAACTCCGTAGCAGGCATCCATCACATACACCGGGCCAAAGTCCTGTGTGATAAACATATCCTGAAAATCGCAGACATTCCGAGATGACAATAGAAGTGAATGGTATTTACTCCCTGCCTCTTTGAAATAATTTCGAAAAACAGACCCAAAATCAGAATAATTGTACCCTGCAAGGAAATCTTCTATTGTGAAATTTTTTCCGACGACACGTTCCGGAATATCAAACCCATTCTCAGTCCCGTTTTCGTCAATAACTTTACGCTTATGGCTGACACGAGAATATTTTGGATTCTTCACGAGAAAATCCACTAACGTCTGCAGCCGATCTTCGCCAAGCCAGTAATCATCGCCTTCAAGATAAGATAAATACTCACCGCGAAACAATCCCTTGTCAATGCAATCCGTCAGTTTCTTGCAACCGCCAACATTCGGATTGGTGAAAAAAGTCTCTATCATACCGGGATAACGCTTTTGATAGTCAAGAATGATCTCCTGCGTTCGATCTGTTGAACAATCATCTGCGGCGATTATCTCAAATCTGAAGTTCGTTTTTTGCATCAGGATACTGTCAAGAGCTTGCGCCACGTAAGGTTCCTGATTATAAGTACTAAGATAAACAGTCAGTTTGATTGGGCCAGCTGTCTGCATTTCAATCTCCAAGATTCTCTAATATTTTCTCTGCAATGTATCGCGGTGTACAGTCCTTGTATTCCTTCTCGATCCATGCGTGATTAACTGTTCTGCCTTTTGTCTTCAGGCAAAATTCTACAAATTGTTGTGTTGACTGCTCTATATCGTCACCCTCATATATGTTAAGGCAAAGCGGATAGCGACTTGTATAATACAAGGTTGGACAATCTTTCATTTTATAGAAGTTCACAAACGATTTGCCGGTATTGATATACTCCAATGTTTTCGACGGTATATGTACCGGAACACTGTTACCGATATTAATCAGAATGTCTGCGTCCTGCATAGCCTGAAGTGCGGTCTCATATGGCTGATTCGGTATTGTGATAATCTCAGCCTTAGAATTAACATGATAGCGCTCCTGAAGTTTATCGCACTCTTTTCCCATGAATGTGACAGAAAATCGGTCATCCAAGCGAGAGACAATATCCAGAAAATATTCTGGAGATCTGATGTCTGAATACAACCATCCGCAGAATAAAAGATGAATTCTTCCATCTTTCTTTTCAGGCTCATGCCAAGTGTACTCTGATACCATCGGAAATCCAACTGTTTGCGTTTTAGCTGGAAGCTTAAACCCATGCCTTATTAACCCTTCATGAATAAACGGTGTCGTAATAATTGCATGGTAATTTCTTAATAGCGACGGGAGAACACGATTTCGATAAGGGGGTTCTGCCCCGTTACTTATACAGGCCGGAGGGTCCATGATATACAACACATTACGCTTGCATTTATATTTTGATGCAGCATATGCCATAGTAAATGGTTCCATCGTCGCCACCAGCGCATCAAACGGATGCTGTTTGGATATTTCCTTTAGCTGACGCAGAATCATCATGACATAAAGTGCGTCCGAAAATCCATGGGGATCAACAATTTTTGAAATAGCAGGATACAGGAATCTTCGACGCAAATCATTCTTCTGATCGGTCACCCAATGAACCGGAACTCCAAAACATTTTTCAGGCAGTTCACCGACATAAGCAGCTGGGGCTAATGATAACAATTGAATTTCATTACCATTCTCAGATAAAGTCGATATCAGTTTTCCTGCTAAATTTGCATTATTGCTGATGGAAGGATAAAGGGATCCTATCATAATAAGAATCTTCATCTTTATTTTCCTTTTTACTGTATCATATCCGAAAAATAATTCTCAGTTGCAGCAGTCAGCCGTCTCATTGAAAAGTTATCTCCTCGCTCCTTTGCCATCTCTTCATATTTCTGTCTCAAATCGTCTTCGAGCGCCATCCGTTTAACACCCTTATAGAAATCACCGTCTTCGTTCTTTGTTATTAACCCGTATTCAGAATTGCCAAAGAGTTCTAATGTTCCTGAAACGGCAGTCGACACGATGGGCTTTCCAAGTATAAGTCCTTCTGTCATAAAAGTACTAAAGCCTTCATAATTCGAGGAGCAAACGAGCAAATCTGCTTCTTTTATGTAAGGATATGGATTCTCCGCAAAACCTGGCATGAATACAGAGTTCTGAAGGTTATTCTCACGAACATAATCCTCCATCATCGTCCGCTCTGGCCCATCTCCCAAAATCCACAGGTCGTGATCTATCCCCTCTTCTAAAAAACGTTTATGTACTTTTAGCAGCCTCATAAAATTTTTTTGAGCAGCAAATCTGCCAACAGAAAGGATTGTAAACTTTCGATGTCTTAACCCGAATTTCAACTCTTCTTTCGCTTTTCTGCGAATGAGTTCATCATTCACCACGTTATACAGAACTGTAGACTTAAATCTATGCTGAAACATATCATCAAAGCTTGTCTTAGTACTGTTTGAAACACACACAATCTGATCAAAAACTGCATACCAGGGGGCTGTTTTCTTTACAAATTCCGGTATATCCGAAACGGCCTGTTTTAAATCGCAATGCACCCACGCCAACTTTACCGCCTTTTTATTAGTCGACTGCGCCATGATCTTTGTCGGCCCCATCTCAAGATAAGCGCACTCTATATCATAGTCGTCTTTAATGTGGAGGCGGTAAGATAAGCCTGCCGCAGCTTCTGCCCTGTATCGCGCACGGCTCATCGCATTCTGGGCTTCATACATATATTTGTAGCGAATACCGGGGACAAGGTATTTGCTCGAATCCTGTTTCCAAACCGTCTGAACTGTGATTGTAAATTTGGACTGGTCCATATTGTTGACCAGATCACAAAGCACTTTTTCGGCTCCACCGGCCTTCAATGTTTCTATAAAAAAGAGTATCTTTATCATTCGATCAACCTTTTATTGCCTGTTCATACAGATTGCAAATTTTGTTCGCAAATACTCTCGAATCAAACCCGTATTTCTCGATTGCTGCCACCACATCTGCCTTATCGGCCCGTTCTTTAGCGACAGCCGTTTCCACCGCATCAGCCCACTCAGACACCGACTGATCAAGACTCATCCATTTAACATTTCCTATCCCAAAATCTACTTCATGAGAGTAAGTGTCAGCCGTGACACACGGAAGACCAGAAGCCTGCGCCTCAATCATGACAAGCGGCATCCCCTCATAAAGAGACGGTAACAGAAACGCAGATGACTTGCGCATCAGAACATCAATATCTTTCCGCACCCCCAATAGCAGCATTTGTTCTTCCAAACTATATTCACGGATTCTCGTAACCACAGCGTCATCATATTCTCCACCGCAGTTTCCGGCACAGAGAATGCGAATCCTTCTGCCTCGCTTCTTCAGCTCTCTAGCGATTTCACAGGTGAACAGCTGGTTTTTGACAGACGAGAATCTGCCAACCTGCAGAACATTTGTCCAATCGTCTTCTATGAATTCTCCAGATACACTCTGATCATACTCTTCAATGAATTTCGAAACATCTACCGAGTTAAAGATCAGATGATAATTTGATTGCTGCATAACCGATTTGCCATATAGATACTGACCGGCGAAAGAGCTGCATGCAACGAATTGCGTAGCGTTCCACCGGATTAACCTCCGCATAATAAAGTTATATATCCGCCGCTTAACCGCATTTCCTTCATCTTCTTTCCAGTTATGCGCATGGACAAAACGATGCTTCACACCTGCGATCCTCGCGGTAAGTAAAACCATACCACTGTGGAACAGCTCATGTGAATGAACTATGTCATATTGTCCATCCCGCATAACCCGATAGATTTCACTGCAATAGCGAAGAAAATGAATCCCTTCAGTCCCACGAATATGAATGCACTTGGAACCAAACGCCTCAATTTCATCCTGATAAAAAGGATGATTTGCAGTTGTTGTAAAATCGATTTGAAACTTTGCCTTATCAGCTTGCCGTAAAAGATGCATAAGTTGATTTTCAATTCCACCAACATTCATAGGACCAGCTATGATAAGAACCCTTATAACTCCATGCTTGGATGTTTTTTTCATTTCAAACTATCCCCTGAGTTTTTCAGATTGGCAATGCTTAACCTGCTCATAATTGCAGACTGTATTTTTGCTTCCAGTAAGCAGCTAAGATCATTCCAGGAATTACACCTAGTGCAGAGATGACGGGCGAACGAGATTGCTTAATTCTGTCCACAACAGATACTTTCGCAATACTGCCATAGCAATTGTACAACAAGGCGTTCTTCAAACGTCCCTTCAAATTGTTTCCGCGATCCATCCGAAGCTCAGAAACAAACATCCCGCCTTTTGGATTTTTGATTCTCAGCGACCGACCTATTTTTGTGAGACCATCTTCCAGATACTCACAAACATAAATTTTGCAATTAATATATACCATCTTATACTTCAATCCAACTCGTTCCCACAGCGCACCCTCAGCCAGAAATCGCTCTCCTGAAAACTCTGGAAAAGGATATAGAAAAAATAATTCAGATCGTATGACTTCACAACAATCATTACCTATGAGTCGCTTCCGCTGATGGGCAAAAGCAGAAACTGGAGTATCATAATCCTGAACGGTGCAAAATGGTATTCCGTTTTCTGTCATTCGCAGAAAAGTCAATATCCCGATTTGCTTCTGTTCTGAGTAGCGCCCCCATGCGATAATAACCTCCTCCACGGCATTTTCTGTCAGATAATCATCACTATCCAGAATCAGAACATATTTTCCATGTATGAATTTGTGCGATGCGTTCAGCGCAGTATGTTTTCCGCCATTATTTTTTTTATGATAGCAGATAGGGAAAAGATCAGATTTAAATGCCGAAGCAACAGAGCCCGTATCATCGGTGCTCCCATCATCAACAATAATCCATTCAAAATTATAACAAGTCTGGTTGCGTAGAGAAGAGTAGCACCGTTGTAGCAGACTGCATCGATTATACGTCGGCGTTACTATAGAGAGCAAAGGTGTTTGATGTTCCATGATTCCAAATCTCCTGATAAAACCGGCTAAGCCGTTCTGCATTTTCACCAATGTCGTAATCTGAGGCAAACAACTCTTGCTCTGTTGACCGTTTCTCATGCAAGGCTGCAGAAAGCGAAGTTGTCGCCCATTGTTCTGCCCCAACCTGCAGCGAGACGCGGGTAATCAGATCTGTAACCTCGCACTCCGGCGGGATGGTATCCGTTATGACACAGGGAATTCCCGCCGCCTGCGCTTCTACAACGGCGATTGCCAATCCCTCATAAAGAGAAGGAAAAACAAATACATCCATCGTTTGGAGCAAATCATACACATCAGATCTCGCACCAAGGTTAATCACATTTTGTTCTAATCCAAGTGCCCGGACTTTCTTTTCCACAAGTTTCTGATAGTCCGAACGTCCATCACCCACCATCAGTAATATCGCATTACTATCCTTCTTCAATACTTCCCTGAAAATTTCCAAAAGAAAAATTCGGTTTTTCGACGGCACAAATCGACCAACGTTTCCAACCACAAGTGTGCTCTCAGCAATCCCAAGTTGCTTGCGGATTTGACGTGCCTTATCAGGGGAATATACAAATTGTTCAACATGAATCGCATTCCTCAGAATTGAAAAAGGCGCCTTGCCCTGAAACAACCAATTTCCCGCTGCTTCGCTACATGCCATGAAATGAGTGGCATATCGCGGAATCAAACGACGATAAAACAATTTAATCAGGTATTTCAGGTTTCTATCCTGATCAACGCTGTGGCTATGTGCGATACGCACACGCACACCATGCGCTTTCGCAACCCTCAACACAATCGAACTAAGGCAATTCATGTGAACATGAACCACACGATACTCCGGATGCTCGTCAAAAAACAAGCCAAGCTCCTTCTCATACATTACGATATTGGGCATCATTCTTCTAATCTGATAAATCCTGCCGCCCATTTTTTCAATCTCATCGTTATACTGATCCTGCACTGTTTGATGAATCAGAAAATCAAACTGAATTTTATCGCGATTAATTGCCCGATAGTAATTCATCAGCATGGTCTCAATCCCGCCGCGACGCATACTGGTCACGACCTGCAGAATACGGAGTGGATATGAATTGTTTTCCACGATTACCTCGCCCTGTTTAATAATACTTAATACTCCAGAATCTCGCGCATTTGCGCGTTAACGGTTTCTACCGCGTAGTTTTCGCGACAGTGATTCCAAGCTGCCTCACCCATATACTCAAGCATAGCACGATTCTTAGCAAGCAGGATCATCTTCTCCGCTAGTGCATCCGAATTCTGCACTTCAACCAAAAAGCCATTTTTCCCATTCACAATCGGTTCACGGCAACCCGGCCAGTCAGTAGTAATAACCGGTCTTCCACAACTCATAGCCTCCAGAATCGTCCTTGGCAATCCCTCTCGATAGTAAGAAGGAAGTACAAACACACTGCAGCTACTGTAAAAAGCCACAGGATCCTTGACCTCGCCTGGAAACTCAATACTGCCATCTTCTATAAACGGTTGAATATCCTCCGGTTTAAGTGCACCTATAGACTGATCGAACCCGCCGAGCAAAATACATCTCGCCTTAGGAATTTCCTTCTTCAGTGTTCTGGCTGCATTACAGAATTCTAAAACACCTTTTTCCTTGATTACACGACCAACCATAAGGAACACCGGATTATCGGGAAAAGCGCTTTTGGTGAAACGCTCCATGTTAACACCAGAGCCATTTACCAGCGCGGTCTTTTTCTCTGACAGGAAGTGCGCCTTTGTCAATTCCCGAATATCATCCTTATTCTGAAAAATAACTCGCTCACACTGACGAAATGCCATTTTGTAAAGACTATTAGTTACTAGGCGAAGAACTTTGAGTTTAAAGTCGTCAGAAGAATAAACCCTTCCCAAACCGGTAACCATTGCAAAAATATGTTTTACGCCTGTTAAGCCTGCAGCTATACTTCCGTATACAACAGGTTTGATTGTGTAGCTAAACACCAAGTCTGGACGCTCAGCCTTCATTACATTAAAAAGCTGCAAAAAATAACGAACATCTCCATCGATACCAGTATCATCCTTAACAAAAGGGATTTCGATGAATTTTTCTATGCCAAGCGCATAAATATCATCCACAAAGTCTTTATTGGGGCCGGTCACCAAAACAGTATTTCCGCGAGCAACCATATCCTTTACAAGATCCCCACGAAAATTGAAAACAGTTTTATTCTTTGGGGATATAATCATTATTTTCACAAACAAGACACCTCTTCAAAGATTATGATAATATGCCAACAAACTTATAATCTCCACCATCTCATCCCCGATGCCCTGAGCTCATCCGTCTTATAGATTCCCTTGACATCAATCAGCACCTTTTCATCATCCGGCACATCCTTAAAGAATGATTTTATTTTATCAAGATCAAGCGCCCTGAACACATCATGAGCAACCGCCGTAATCACGCAGTCCGCCCCTGAGACCGCCTCAAGCGGTGTAAGCTTCACACCGTACTCGCGTATCGCATCCCTTTCGCTCGCCCAGGGATCCACCACGATCGGCTCTATGCTGTACTTGTTGAGCTGTTTAATGATATCGTCGACCTTGCTGTTACGCGTGTCCGGACAGTTCTCCTTGAAAGTCAGCCCGAGGATGACAACCTTGCTCTTTTTAGGGGCCTGCCCTGCCTCGATCATTTTCCGAATGGCGGCATCCGCAACATAAGCACCCATGCTGTCATTTACGATACGGCCGTTCAGGATGATCTGGCTGTGATAGCCAAGTTTTTCAGCCTGATAAGTAAAGTAGTACGGATCCACACCGATGCAGTGTCCGCCGACGAGGCCCGGACGGAAACCAAGCGCGTTCCACTTGGTGTTCATCCCGTCCACGACTTCATTGGTGTCGATGTCCATGCGGTCAAAAACCATGGCCAGCTCATTCATGAATGCGATATTGATATCGCGCTGGCTGTTCTCAACGACCTTGACCGCTTCAGCCGTGCGAAGATTCGATACCGGATACGTCCCGACTTCAATTACAAGATCATAAACCTTTTTAATCTCAGCCAGAGACTCAGCATCGATACCGGAGACGATCTTATGAATATTCTCAAGCCGGTGCACCTTGTCGCCCGGATTGATGCGCTCCGGACTGTACCCGACTTTGAAATCCGCACCGCACTTAAGACCGCTCTCCTCCTCAAGGATCGGTATGCAGACGTCCTCCGTGCAGCCCGGATAGACAGTGGACTCAAAGACAACGATTGACCCCGGTGTCAGGTTGCGCCCGACGATCCTGGAGGCGCCGATAACAGGTGTGAGATCCGGCGTATGATCGGTGTTGACCGGTGTCGGAACCGCCACAATATGGAACTTAGCGTTCCGAAGTTCTCTTTCCTCCGCCGTAAAATACACAGATGTCTGTGCAATCGCGTCATCACCGACCTCTTTTGTCGGGTCGATACCAGACTTGTAGAGCTCAATCTTTTCCCTGTTGAGGTCAAATCCGATGACATCGATACCTTTTTTAGCAAAGGCAACCGCTATCGGCATGCCCACATATCCAAGACCGACCAGGGAAAGCTTCTCCTCCCGTGCTACCAGCTTATCGTAAAGGTTCAAGATTTATATCTCCTTTTGCTTTTAACATACCAAACAAAGGAAAAGGCTTCTCCCTTTCCCTTTGTTTCTTTAACAATCATTCTCGAGTATGCATTGTACCATTATATTACAGAAAATACAACCCAAATAGATTAGTTACTACTATTAGTACATTTCCGACTTTGTACTCCGCACCATCAGCTTCCTAACTGCCTCCCGGGCATCCGCCCCATGATTGATCACCGCATCGACCGCCGCAGAAATCGGCATCTCCACCTCATACTTTGCTGCGAGCTCCATCGCCGCCGGAATCGCGTTGATTCCCTCGACGACCATCCCAACCTGCTTCACTGCCTCCGCCGGGCTCAGTCCCTGGCCAATCAGGTACCCGCAACGGTTATTCCGGCTATGGATACTGGTTGCCGTGACAATAAGATCTCCCATGCCGGCAAGTCCTGCAAATGTCTCCGGTCGGCACCCCATCTTCACTCCCAGACGACTCATCTCCGCGAGTCCGCGTGTGATCAGCGCAGCCTTCGTGTTGTCGCCGTAGCCAAGCCCGGCAGAAATGCCGGATGCCAGAGCGATAATATTTTTAAGAGCACCGCACAGCTCCACGCCCTTTGTGTCAGGATTTGTGTAGACGCGCAGCACCTCGTTGCTGAACGCATTCTGGACAAACTCTGCTGCGGTCATATCCTCGCATGCCGACACGATGGTCGTCGGCAGGTCTTTCGCGACCTCCTCCGCATGGGTCGGCCCCGAGAGAGCAACAACGGTGGCCTGAGGGATCTCCGATTTGATCACCTCGCTCATGGTCATGAGCGTATCCGGCTCAATGCCTTTTGCCACATCTACAATAATCTTGCCGCCTGGCACGAACGGGCAAGCCATCTTGGCGGTCCTTCTCACAAACACCGACGGGACCGCGAAGAGATAGAGGTTCTTGTCCGCACAGGCCTCCTCAAGATTCTTTGTGAACACAATTTCATCCGGGATGACCATATCCGGAAGGTTCTTCTGTCTTCTTTTTACGTTAAGTTCATCGATTTCCTCCGGGAGCGCGGACCAGACGGTCACATCGTGTCCCGAGACGCTGAGGAGCCTTGCGAGGGCCATGCCCCAGGTGCCGGCTCCGATGACGGCGATTTTCATATCTTCTGGCCTCCTTACTTGTAGTACTCCTTATACCACTCCGCAAACGCCCTAAGGCCCTCGCGAATCCCAATGGTCGGCCTGAACCCGTAATCCCTCTCAAGCCCGGTACTGTCCGCAAATGTCACCGGCACATCCCCCGGCTGCATCCCGACAAGCTCGCGGTGGCCCTCAAAATCATAATCCTCCGGGAGTACACCCGCGCGGACCAGCTCCTCCTGGAGAGTCGCGATGTAGTCCAGCAGGTTCTCCGGCGTCCCGCCGCCGATGTTGTAGACCGCATACGGCGGAAGCGGAAGCCCATCCTCGCCGTTCCTCTTCTCTGGAGCCCCCTGCATCACGCGGTAGACGCCCTCGACGATATCGTCCACGAACGTGAAATCCCGCTTGCAGTTTCCATAGTTAAAGATCTTGATGGTCTGGCCTGCCGCCAGCTTCTGCGTCGCCGAAAAATAGAACATATCCGGTCGCCCCGCAGGCCCGTAGACAGTGAAGAACCTGAGCCCCGTCGACGGGATATTGTAAAGCTTCGAGTACGAGTGAGCCAGGAGCTCATTCGACTTCTTTGTCGCCGCATAGAGCGACACCGGATTATCAACCTTATCCTCCGTCGAAAACGGCACCTTCTTGTTACCTCCATAGACCGAGGAGCTCGACGCGTACACGAGATGCTCCACCGGATTGTGCCGGCAGGCCTCGAGGATATTGTAAAATCCGATCAGATTCGACTCGATATACACATCCGGATGGTCGATACTGTAACGGACGCCTGCCTGGGCAGCCAGATTCACAACAACCGCCGGCTTGTATGTCGCAAACACATTATCCACAAGCGCCTTGTCCGCGATCGACCCGCGCACAAACACGTGCTTTACCGGAGAACTCTCTGCCGCCTTCTCGATGAGGCCGAGCCGATACTCCTTGAGGACAGGGTCATAATAATCATTCATATTGTCAAAGCTGATCACGGTGCCAGAAGTCATCTCCTTGAGGAGCCGCAGCACCAGGTTGGCACCGATAAAACCCGGCGAGCCTGTCACCAGGATTGCTTTTCCGTTTAAATCTACCTTGTTTTTCATTTTATGATCCCCTTGTATTCAGTCTGAACAGCCTTATAGCTCTCCAGATTTCCGATGTCGTAGCGCCTGCCCGGCATCTCCATCGCATGCACCGGCACCTCCTTCGAGAGCCATGCAAAAAATGAGCCCGGCGCATCGACTCCGCAGCCATTCTCTATACCCTTTTTGATGAGCGGCAGATCCTCTCTTCTGTAAAAATAGAAAGGCGGTGTGCACCAGTGAGACTTCGGATCTGCCGGTTTCTCCACCATCGATAAAATGAGACCCTCCTCATCCACCTCGGCAACACCTGTCTTTTTGAGCTTCTCAAGACTCGGTTCATAGTAGCGCATCACGGAGGATGTCCCTATCTTCTTCGAATAGTCGATAAATGTCCTGAGCGAGAAATCGAGAACATTATCGCCGGCAATGACAAGCACATCATCGTCAATTTTACATGATTCGACGGCGAATTCGATATCGCGCACCGCCCCGAGACGGGTCTCATTGGATGAGGTCCCGTCATCGAGCACCGTTATATTGCTGCGGCCTTCGGCCCATTTTTCAAAATGCTCCGCAAACTTGTGGTTGCTGATCACCACAAACTCCTCCGCGGCCTCACCAATATCATCGATCAGCCAATCCAGGATCGTCTTCTCTCCCACTTTGAGGAGGGGCTTCGGGAAATTCTCCGTGAGCGGATAAAGCCTTGTCGCGTATCCGGCCGCAAGAATAAGACATTTCATATTCAGTCCTCCGTGTTGGCTAAACCGTCTGCAGTCTCGCAGAGATGGAAGCTGTATCTACCGGCAAGCTGCGGAAATGCCTTGAGATACTCCGTCGTCACCCGCACGCGGATATCCTCCGCCTTGTCCGGGTCAATCAGGGCCATACAGCAGCCCTTGAAGCCGGCGCCAGAGAAGCGGCCACCGTAAATGCCGTCCGTTGCCAGCATGATCTCATAAAGCTTGATCTGCTCGGGCGCACCGGACTCCCAGTTGTGGATGCTGGACCAGCCGGATTCAAATGAAAGCCGCCCGTATTCCTCCAGATCACCCTTCCTCCATGCCTCGGCACCTGCCTCGACACGCCGGAACTCCGTGTACCAGTGCTCGCACCGCCTCATCCACGGAATCGGGAGCCTGCCTTTATGCTCCTGGTAGACTTCCCAGGGGATGTCGCGTGCGTTGGCCTGGTTGAATTTTCCATATTCGTACCCGGAGAAAGCCATCAGAGCATAAACACCCGCGCGAAGCTCATCTACACGCATATTGTATTTGGATCCGGCAAGAGAGTGCTCAAGCCCCGAGAAGAAGATCGCGATCTTATAGGGCTTTAATTTCGGGCTTGTCGGAATAAGCTCATAGCTGTTGTCTTTACAATCAAGATACAGCAGGTGGTCCTTGCGGCTCAGAACCTCACAGCTCTGGTCTAAAGTTCCGACGTTCACCCCGACATAGTTCTTTTCAGCGTCAAAGGCAATCTCGATGAGCTCCGAAGTATCAACCTTCAAGCCATTCACTTTGCAGAGTGCCGCTAAAAATGCAAGAATAACAGCCGCCGAAGAGCTCAATCCCCCGATCGGCAGCGTCCCCTCGATGACGCCTGAGATGCCGACATTTAAGCTATAGCGCTTCTTCAGTGCCCAGGTCGCGCCTCTGAGGTAGTCCGCCCAGTCACCGGTCTTCTCCGGCACCGAGGCAACGTGCCACTGAGCGCGCTTAGGAAACTGGAGGCTGATCACCTCCACGACGCCGTTGGTCTTCTTTCCGTAGGCGATGTGGATGCCCTTGTCGATAGCAAATCCGGTTATTTTACCGAGGTTGTGGTCCGAGTGTGCCCCGATCGGGCAGATTCGATACGGTGAAAATGCAACCCCCTCAGGGAATTTGCCGTAGATTGAGTAGAAGCGTTCTTCGCAGCGCAATGTTTGACTCCTTTTATAAAAAATATTTGACAGTTTTAGTTCCTTACAGGACAGTTCTCCGGCTCTACTACATTGTTCCTTTGGGATTTAGAGGGTTTGGGGGACGAATACCTCACACCTTCTCAAAAAACGTATCCGGACGAGCCTTATCAAGAGTCTCGGATGCCCACATCACCGTCACGAGATCCTCGGTGTCACTCAGATTGATGATATTATGCGTCCAGCCCGGCTTCATCCACACGCCCTGAATCTTGTCACCAGAAACCTCGTACTCCTCCACCTCGTTATCCTTAAGGTTCCGCATCTGGATCAGCCCGTGGCCCTTCACAACAATGAAGATCTCGTTCTTGCAGTTGTGCCAGTGCTGGCCCTTCGTGATTCCGGGCTTGCTGATATTGATCGAAACCTGGCCGCGGTCGGGAGTCCTCACCAGCTCCGTGAAGCTGCCGCGATCGTCGCAGTTCATTTTATAATCAAAGATGGTGGCCTCTTTCGGCAGATAAGAGAGGTACATCGCATGAAGCTTCTTCTCAAAGCTGCCGGCCGTGAGCTTCGGTATGACAAAATCCGCCGGAAAATCATGGAACTGATGGAGCAGCTCCACAATGCGGCCCAGCGTCGCCTTGTGCTTCACCGGGCAGTGGCAGTAGCGGCCGTTTTCATCAGGAACTGCCTCAACGCCCTCATAATGGCAGTGATGCGGATGCCCTTCCATCGCATCAAAGATCTCCTCGCAGATATCATCGAAGAAGACCACCTCCATCATGACGCTCGGGTCATTGACAGTAATCGGCTCTCCTCTCGCGATGCAGTAGCAAAATGTGCCGACCGCGCTGTTGTAGCGGGGACGGATCCATTTTCCGACCATGTTCTCGAAGCGGTAGACGTAGACGGGTGCACCGGTCTCCTCACCGTAACTGAACATCAGCTCCTCGCCGGCGAGCTTCGAGCGGCCGTACTCCGAATCACCAAACCGGCCAGAAAGCGTCGCTTGAACGGACGAGGTGATCATGATCGGGGCCTTGTTGCCTTTCTCCTTCAGCTTGTCAAGGAGCGTGGACGTGAAGCCGAAATTGCCTTCCATGAACTCAGAGGTGTTCTTCGGACGGTTGACTCCTGCAGCATGGACAATAAAATCGCAATCCGAGCAGAAACGGTCCAGATCCTCCTCCGTGTTGTTGATATCATACTCATAGATTTCGTCGATGTGAAGGTTCGGACGGGTGCGGTTCTTCCCATCACGAATCGCCTTCAGATTCTCTACAAGGTTGCGGCCCAACGCTCCGGCCGCTCCGGTCACCAGTATCTTCATACGTCTTTTCTCCAAACCATCTTATTGACGACACCGACATAGCTCTGAATGATCTTCACGACCTTGTCGGACACATTGATATCCGTGTAATCCGGCACCGGAATCGCGCCGCCATCCTTCTCTTCCCTGACCATCTCCACAGCCGTATCGACCGCCTGAAGCAGGCCCTTCGTATCGATCCCCGAAAGTATGAAGCAGGCCTTGTCCAGAGCCTCCGGACGCTCCGTGGATGTGCGGATGCAGACCGCTGGAATCGGATGCCCAATCGATGTGAAGAAACTGCTCTCCTCCGGCAGTGTCCCGGAGTCGCTGACAACAGCAAACGCATTCATCTGCAGGCAGTTGTAATCGTGGAACCCAAGCGGTTCATGCTGAATCACGCGGGGATCCAGCTTGAAGCCGGAGGCCTCGAGACGCTTCCTAGAACGCGGGTGGCAGGAATACAGGATCGGCATATCATACTTCTCGGCCATCTTGTTGATGGCTGTGAAGAGGGACGTGAAGTTCTTCTCCGTGTCGATATTTTCCTCGCGGTGAGCCGAGAGCAGGATATATTTTCCTTTCTCGAGCCCCAGACGCGCATGGACATCCGAGGCCTTGATCGCATCCAGGTTCGCGGTCAGGACCTCCGCCATCGGGGAACCCGTCACATACGTGCGCTCCTTCGGCAGGCCGCAGTCCGCCAGATATCTTCTGGCGTGCTCGGAATAGGCCAGGTTCACGTCAGAAATGATATCCACGATCCTCCGATTCGTCTCCTCCGGAAGGCACTCATCCTTGCAGCGGTTGCCGGCCTCCATATGGAAAATCGGAATGTGCAGACGCTTCGCACCGATAACCGACAGGCAGCTGTTTGTGTCGCCCAGCACCAGCACCGCCTCCGGCCCCAGTTCGACCATCGCCTTGTAGCTCAGGGAGATGATATTTCCCATCGTCTCTCCGAGATCCGCACCTACCGCATTGAGGTACAGCTCCGGATCATCGAGGCCCAGATCCTTAAAGAATACACCGTTCAGGTTGTAATCGTAATTCTGCCCTGTGTGAACCAGGATTGTATCAAAGTATTTGCGGCATTTTTTTATCACGGCAGCCAGACGGATGATCTCCGGTCGGGTACCGACGACGATCATCAGCTTAATCTTGCCGTTTTCTTTCCAGGTCGGATATTGCATCTTTCCATTTTCTCCTATTCTCGTAGTATGGGATCCTAATCAGGCTTCCACCGCATGTGGCCGGCCTTCCAGCTCCTCTTTCACGTAGTCCGTGCCCATGATCTTCTCGACCACGCCGTCAACGTCAAGTCTCTTCGTGTTGTGGCTCGTGTAAGCCTCGTCACCTTCAGTGTGCACCGTACCCTTGACATAGAACTTATCGTAATTGAGGCCGCGGGCATCCGGCGTGATGCGATAGTAGTGCCCCATATCGATCGAGCGGAGCATTTCCTCGCGGGTGACAAGGGTCTCATAGAGCTTCTCACCGTGTCTCGATCCGATGATCTTCTTCTCCGTCTCGCCGAAGACCTTCATAACTCCGTCCGCCAGGTCTCCGATCGTGGAGGCATCAGCCTTCTGGACAAACAGGTCGCCCGGCTCTGCGTGCTCAAACGCAAATGCAACCAGATCAACCGCCTCGTCCAGATTCATAAGGAAACGGTAACTGTTCAGAACCCCCTTGCGTACTGCAGGACGATCTCAGCTTTTCCGGCAAAAGCTGCAGTCAATGCCTCGTAGGCGCTGACACCGTGCTTTCTGCCCGTACTGATATATGACATGATGTCCAGATAATCCTGCGCTCCGCTTTCTGTACGGAAACAGCCGGACACCTTATTCTTGGTCTTGACGTTGCGGACATCGCGCTCCGCCTGGTTGTTATCGAAGGGAACGTCGAAGTTCCTGATAAAAAGGCAGACGGATGCCTTGAGTGCCATAAGGCGTTCAATGAGCGATCTCTCTTTCCCTTTTTTCTTCCGCCCTTTCTTTTTCTGTGGCGGATCAGCGGGAAGCGGGCACTCCTCATCAGCCAGCTTCATAAGTCTGTCATACTCTGTGTCAAACTTACGGAGATAATAGCAGCTGAGTTCTGTTTTTCCTTTGGCTACTGCCTTTTCACGGGCTTTTTTCATGGAGCGCAGCAGCGTTTTGAATCCCGGTGCCCACTTATGCTCCGGGCTGTACTGTTCAACTCCGATCAGTTCCCGCAGCAGATGCGCATTGCATACCGCATGCGTGATACCGTTGTACTTCCAGTACGGAGACCAGCAATCGTGGACTGCGATGCCTCCAAACTCTGTGAGCACGCCATTGCCTTCCATACCGATCTGACCTCGTCTGGTGTTGATCGTCTGATAGGTCAGTTCCCGGGTGGATGAGCTGTGTACCCAGATGGTCTTCCCGTTTACATCGGTGCCGGTCTCGTCAAAGTTGACAACTTTCGCCCCGATCAGCATGGACTTTATGGTCTTAAGAGTGCTCCCAACCTTTCCGGCGCACTTTGACACCATGGATGAGATCGTCCCGGTTGACAGACTGACACCGAGAAGACTTCCCAGAAGGACGTGGATCCGCATTTCGCTGACTGCGCCATAGGTGCTCAGCAGTCCGACAAGTACAGAAACAGAATCACCATACTGTACGTATGCCCGGATCCCTTCGGGAAATTCCCCGGCAAGGGTTTCTCCGGTACATGGGCATGAATCCACGTACATGGACTGATGTTCCGTCACCCTGGTCGTGATGACTGCATTGACCTCATAACGCTTTTCGCCGCAGGTGAATACATTGCCATTCATGACGCACTCGTTCAGGTGCGGGCAGGAAAGGCACTTTTTCGGCAGGTGCCTGCTGTATTCGTCCGGTTCATGCGGGATCGTCATATGAGAGCCTGGATGACCTTTCTGGCCTCCCTGCTTTTTACCGGATCTCTGCCGTTGACTTTGAGGCTTCGGTTTGTTGAAGCCATCACTGGAAGGCGGTTTGGAACTGTTCCGGGAGTTCTGGTTCAGCTGGCGCTGGAGTTCCCGGATGGTCTCCTGCAGTTCTTTGATGGTTTCATTCAAGGCAGCGTTGGACTCTGTAAGTGTTTGTACAAGAGCAGTAAGGGCATCGTTCTGCTTTGTCATCGTCTCAATGATAAGATCTTTGTTATCCATTGAACCGCTCCTTTCCGGAAGCGGTATCCATAAGGATATCACACGCCTTCTTCATCGAACGGCGGCAGGAGTGGTTTTCGTCCTCCACAGCGGTAAGCCGGCTGCGAAGTTCAACGATAAGCGCATCCTTCTGTGCTATGGCTGCAAGAGCCTGTTCATACAGCGTCCTGTAGTCTGTATCACTATGAGAAGGAGTGGCAATATCTGTTTTTGCCCGACTTCCAGTCGGGACAATATCACCTGTAGCAGGATCAATGCGGCCGATCAGCTTGCGATGGGAACGGGGCTGCTTCAGTTCCTTGTCCCAGTAGGAAACAGACTCATAGACATATGTTATATTACGGGCTTTATTATGAACCTTTACGATAGCCATGGACCCATCTCCTTAATAGTGTTACCATTTTATATATTGTAACACTATCAAGGAGATAATTCAAGTTATTTGTATCACTATCCTGTAAAACTATGGTTATTCAGGGGGTTCTGAACAGTTACCTGATATGCTTCTATTTCAATGCCCGGAATTGAGCAGCCACTCCGCCACCGGTCTCATCGTAATGCTCATATCGCACCTCTGCTCAGCATAGCTGCGAATCGTCTTCGCGACCTCTCCGGGATCCTTACCATCGTAGACTCCGTGATAAAAGGCAAGAAGCCGCTCGATATCCACCGGAGTGTCATCATCCGGTATCAGAAGTTGATACGGATAATCCTTCGGAAGATAATCGATCGCACTCGCAGTCAGGACAGGCAGGCCCCAAGCCGCATACTCCCTGCTTTTCAGCGAGCTGCTGTTCCCATAGTTTTTGCGGAATCCCCCCAAAACATCAACTCCCAGGAAACTCTGCCCGTACATCTCTTTAAGAGGTTCTCCAGACATGAGCCCGTGCAAGATCACATGTTCTTCCAGCTTATAACGTCTCACCATATCCTCATGCTCCGGCAGAATCGTCCCAACCAAATGATAGACAATGTTTTCATATCCGCCGGCCGCATAATAACGATGGAGCCCCTCAATCAGGCGGTCATATCCATGCCAGGAGCGCGTCAACGCGACAGAGAGGATCTGTACCGTATCCGCGAGTTTCCTCTCAGGCAGGGTCACCTGTGAAAAACCATACCCGTTCAGCAAATCAATACAAGGCGTCCCCCAGATGCTCTCCTGTCCGTAAAATGTCACAAACCGGTCCACCAGGCGAGCAATCTTGCGTCTTGCGAGCCGTTCCTTAGCAACGAACGATGCATTCGATAAACTGAGCTGTGTCTCACCATCATACGGAAATGTCGGAATCTCATAGATGATCTTGATTTTGGGATTTTTCCTGCGGATCGCGCGCAGATATCTCACAAACGACTCATCATGATACACCTGCCGTATGTACAGAAAATCCGCCCCATCGAACTCTCCATCGTAGTGCCATTTCCGCCAGGCCGCTGTAAACGGAAGTCTCCGCATCACTTTCTCAGCCGTGCTGCCCGTATAGACCACAGGAGGTAAAATGACCAGTTCACAGTCCAGATAGCTGCTCAGCGACTTGTGCTGGGCACGCACTTTGCGCTCCACGCCTGAGTCCGGTCCGACATTCTGCGGTTCTACCGGGGCAAATAAAAAATATCCTTTCATCTGTCCTCCGCATTCTTTCAAATACTTATGCACTGTCTGAGTGCATTCAATATCTGTTTCTCCGGTCTCAGGTACTCTCTGTAGTACTGTTCGTTAGCCTTTTTCATCGCATAGACCTGTTCAGGAGAATGACAGAGTCTGTCTACCGCCGTCAGACATTCTTCAGCGGAATCAAACGGAATATAATTCTTTCCTTCTTCAAAATCACCTGGGACAGAATAGACGAAGCGCTCTGCCACAATGGCACGCGAAGCGGCCACATATTCTCCGGTCTTCCACCCGGTTGATCTATGAAGCCCCATGCTGCCGATACAGATGTCAGAGCTTTGCATTTTTCGAAGATATGTCTTTCTTCTCGTCAGCTGTTTCGGAATGATCAAGTCCGGGCACTCCCTTACGGCGAACGGGCTTTCCTGAATTCCTCCGGTGAAGGCATTTCCGTATGTTTTTCGAAGTTCCCTCACAATACAGATCCGATCACGATTTATCTTCTTCCGCTCTTCAATCATGTATTCCCGATAGCGGCGAAGCTCCGGATCCAGATCTCCGGCCAGTGAAATTTCAGAAGGATCCCAGAGCCTGGTCATAAAGATGATTTTCATTTTTCCGTCATTTCGGTCTGCCGGACGTTCAAAAAAATCGACATAAGAACTCTTCTCATACCCGGAAATCTGCCGCAGCAGCTGCCAGTCCCGATCTTTCGCTCCTGGATCAGCCCGTGACCGGAGACCACGATGAAGAACTCCCACTTCGAATTGTGCCAGTGCTGGCCCTTCGTGATCCCGGGCTTTGAGATATTCACCGAAAACTGCCCGTGATCAGCGGTCTTGAGCAACTCCGTAAAACTGCCGCGATCATCACGGTTCATCTTGAGATCGAACGCGACCTTCTCCTTCGGCAAATAGCTCAGATACATCGAATACAGCTTCTTCTCAAATGACCCCTCCGGAATCGCCGGCATCATGAGCGTCCTCGGCTGGTCATGGAACGTATGCAGCAGCTCCACAATTCTTCCCAGCGTGGCCTTGTGGGTCACCGGGGCATAACAGTAATGCCCATTTTCCGCAGGACGAGGCGTCAGCCCGTCATACGTGACCCCGTCCAGCACCTCGCCGGCCTTCGGGTACTCCGCCCTGTGCGGATGCCCCTCCAGCGCATCGTACATCTCCTCGATCAGGTCGTCGATGAAGAGCATCTCGAGCAGCACAGAAGGATCATTTACCGTGATCGGCAGATCGTTGGCAATATTGTGGCAGAATGTCCCGACTGCGGAGTTGTAGTTGGGGCGGACCCATTTGCCGACCAGGTTCGGAAAACGGTAGACATAGACCGCCGCGCCGGTCTCCGCAGCATAACGGAAGAACAGCTCCTCGCCGTCCCGCTTTGAGAGCCCGTACTCGGAGGTCCCGAAACGGCCCGCGAGCGTCGCCTGCAGCGAGCTTGAGAGCATCACCGGGCATTTATTTTCATACTTCTTCAGCGTATCGAGCAGCGTCGACGCGAACCCGAAGTTACCCTCCCGGAACTCCTTCGGATCCTTCGGGCGGTTCACCCCGGCCAGGTTGAACACAAAATCGCAATCCGCGCAGAACCTGTCCAGATCCTCCGGCGTGTTGTTCATATCATACTCATAAATTTCCTCAATTTTGAGCAAAGGTCTTGTGCGGTTCTTGCCGTCCCGGATATTTTTAAGATTTTCAACAAGGTTGCGCCCCACGAAACCGGCCGCCCCTGTCACCAGTATCTTCATACGTCTTTTCTCCAAACCATCTTGTTCACGACGCCGACGTAGCTCTGGATGATCTTCACGACCTTGTCGGAGACATTGGTGTCCGTGTAGTCCGGCACCGGGATCGCGCCGCCGTTTTTCTCCTCGCGGACCATCTCCACAGCCGTGTCGACCGCCTGCAGCAGCCCCTTCGTGTCGATCCCGGAGAGGATGAAGCAGGCCTTGTCCAGGGCCTCAGGCCGCTCCGTGGACGTCCGGATGCAGACCGCAGGGATCGGATGTCCGATCGATGTGAAAAATGAAGACTCCTCCGGCAATGTGCCCGAATCACTCACAACCGCAAAAGCATGCATCTGCAGGCAATTGTAATCATGGAAGCCCAGCGGCTCGTGCCGGATCACGCGTGGATCGAGCGCGAACCCGGAGGCCTCAAGGCGCTTCCTGCTTTTCGGGTGGCAGGAGTAGAGGATCGGCATGTCGTACTTTTCAGCCATTTTATTGATCGCGGTGAAAAGCGAGTTGAAGTTTTTCTCCGTATCGATATTTTCCTCGCGGTGAGCTGAGAGGAGGATATATTTTCCTTTTTCGAGCCCCAGGCGCTCATGGACATCCGAGGCCCTGATCGCATCCAGGTTCGCGGTCAGGACCTCCGCCATCGGAGAGCCCGTAACATATGTGCGCTCCTTCGGCAGCCCGCAGTCCGCGAGATACCTTCTCGCGTGCTCCGAGTAGGCCAGGTTCACGTCGGAAATGATATCCACGATCCTCCTGTTCGTCTCCTCCGGCAGGCACTCGTCCTTGCAGCGGTTCCCGGCCTCCATGTGGAAGATCGGGATGTGCAGGCGCTTCGCGCCGATGACTGACAGGCAGGAGTTCGTGTCACCGAGCACCAGCACCGCG
>OCTX012256879.1_pt1 | contig 36307 bp, 18 predicted proteins | sample 1539691 | NCBI WGS metagenome assembly OCTX01 (sample SAMN02144231, study PRJEB22623) | gut metagenome | biome: sheep rumen | host: Ovis aries | place: New Zealand
AACCCCACATAGTTCAGTCGCAGGAGCACCTCGTTGGGCTGCATCTCCTGCTCAGGGATATTCACTGTTTCCATCTGGCGCTCGCCAGAAATCTGTATTGCTTTCATCATTCAGACATGTTTTTGATATAAGGTAATGCTATTAATTCTTTGAAGCCATAGAAGCGGCGGGCGTTCTCACCCAGGAAGAGCCGTTTCTCCTCGTCAGACAGTTCCTGCGACTTCACGACGAAATCGTACGACATGCGATAGGTGATGGCCGTGATAGTACGGGGATAGTCGCTGCCCCACATCAGTTTCTCCATCCCCACCAGACTGGCTGCCTCGCGGATGGCACGGATGGCAGAGGGGAAGGGGTAGAACTCCGCGTTGTAGAGCCACGTGATGCCCCCCGACTCGATCATCACGTTGTCATGGCGCGCCAAGAGGATCTGTCTGCGCCAACTCTCGTTCTCCCAACAAGGGGTCTGTGGGGGATTGGCCATGCCCAGGTGACCAATGGCGATCTTCAGGGAGGGACAGGCCGTGATGACCTCCTCCAGTTCCTCGACCTGCCTGTCACCATCCTCCAGCGTGATGGAGAGGAACACATGGTTGGCTTCCATCAGACGGAACATCCGCATCATCTCGCTACTGACGAGGGAGCGCCCCATCAGGCGATGCCCAGGGATGGCGATGCCACGAAAGCCATCTGCAATCAGTTTGAGTACCTGTTCATAGAACCCATCCTGCAGGTAGTCGGCCATGCCACAGGTGAGAAAACGGTCAGGATACTGCCGTTGGACCTCACGTAGATAGCCGTTCTGCAGACCGTCAATGAACTCCTGTACGACGACGGCTGCCGATACCTGTGCATAGTTCATGTTAGAGAGGAAAATCTCTGCCGTGTTCTTTCCGTCGATGATGAAGGGCGGAATCATCTGCACCTCTTCGCCCAGGAACAGCGAGCGCCCGTTCTTCAGTGTGCGGATGGGAAGACCGTTCCAACTGGTGTCCTGCCTGAGCCACAGGTGACTGTGGGCATCGATGATCATGAGTTCTTCCATCTGACAAACATCTGGTCGCCAATAATCTCCTGTACCTCATGTACGAGGGCTTCGTCCAAGGGTTCGTCCACATATTCTATATTCTTCAGCACGTTGGCTGGGTTGGCACTGCTGAAGAGCGTCGTGGCAATGCGGGGGTTCATGCTCGTGGAGAACTGGATGGCGAGTTTCTCGATGGGGTAGCCCTTCTCCTGACAATAGGCAGCCGCCTTCGCACAGGCATTCTTCAGGTCCCTGCTAGCAGGATGCCAGTCAGGGGCGCCACGCTGTGAGAGTAGTCCCATCGATAGCGGTGAGGCATTGATCACCCCCACCCCATGCAACTCGAAAAAGCCGAGGAAGTCTGCCAACCGCGTATCATTGAGTGAGTAATGGCAGAAGTTCAGAATGCTCTCCACCACTCCATCGTCACAGTGCTCAATGACCCACTTCAGGTTCTCCGGCTGCAGGTCAGTGATACCCACATGCCCTACCACGCCCTTCTTCTTCAGGGCGACGAGGGCAGGCAGTGTCTCATCGATCACCTTCTGCAGTCCGCCCTCCATCGAGGCCTGGAATTCAATGTCGTGGACGTTGATCAGGTCGATATAATCGACATGCAGGCGTTCCATACTCTCATAGACACTCTCCGTGGCACGCTTGGCGGAGTAGTCCCAGGTGTTCACCCCGTCCTTGCCATAGCGCCCCACCTTCGTAGAGAGGTAATACTTGTCGCGTGGGATCTCCCTCAGGGCCTTGCCCAGCACCATCTCTGCCTTCAGGTGCCCATAGTAGGGCGACACGTCGATGAAGTTGATGCCGTTATCCACTGCCACGTGGACGGCACGGATGCCCTCTTCTTCGCGGATGCCATGAAACACGCCACCCAGCGACGAGGCTCCCAGGCTGAGGTTCGACACCCTCATGCCCGTCTTTCCAATTTCATTATATATCATAGTTGCTAACAGTTAGATTCTCAACTTGTGTCCCAGGCTGCGATAGCCGTAGAGGGCCACGATCACGAAGCACAACAAGGGGAGCACGAACGACACGTTGACGGCAGGATGGCCCCACACCGTCTGGAGGTCGATGATCATGCCCTGCAGGGGCGGCATCAGCGCCCCACCCACGATCGCCATCACGAGGAAGGCGGCTCCCAGGGTGGCATCCAGACTATCCACATGCTCCAGGGCGATGCCATAGATCGTGGGGAACATCAGCGACATGAAGAAACTGATGCCCACCAGACAGTATAGCCCTGGCATGCCCACGATGAAGATGGTGCCTATCGTGCACAGTGCTGCCCCACAGCCAAAGATGGTGAGCAATATGTGGGAGTTGACGTATTTCATCAGGAACGTCGAGATGAAACGGCTACAGAGGAAGAGCGACATCGCCACGATGTTATACATCTGGGCCGTCGCCTTGTTGATGCCCAGGTTGTCGGCATAGTGGATGATGAAGGTCCACACCATGATCTGCGCAGCCACGTAGAACATCTGTGCCATCACGCCCTCGCGATAGATCGCATTGTGCCACAGGTTGCGCAGCGTCTGACTGGCCGCATGGGTATGTCCCTGCGCCTTCTGCTCCTCACTCTGTGTCTTGGGCATCTTGGTGAAGGCGATCACGGCCAGCACGATGAGCACCACGATGCCGATGGCCACATAGGGGTCGCGGATCACGGCCAGGTCGTGCAGGCGGATCTCCGCCTTCTCAGCCTCGGAGAGTCCGAAGAAGAGGATCTGACCAGCCTCGTCGCGACGGTCGGAGATCAGTTGGGGCAGTACGATGAGCGAGGCGATGCTCATGCCACAGAGCGATCCCATGGGATTGAACGACTGCGCCATGTTAAGGCGACGGGTGGCCGTCTCACGATCGCCCAGCGACAGGATGAAGGGATTGGCCGTGGTCTCCAGGAAAGCCAGTCCGAAGGTCAGGATATAGAGCGACAGACAGAAGAAGGTGAACTCCTGGTAGGCTGCCGCAGGGATGAAGAGGAAGGCGCCTATGGCGTAGAGCGCCAGTCCCAGCATGATGCCCCGCTTATACGAATACTTGCGGATGAAGAGGGCGGCAGGCACGGCCATCGTGGCATAGCCGCCATAGAAGGCAAACTGTATCATCGAGGCCTTCGCTGCCGACAGTTCCATCACCGTCTGGAAGGCCGCCACCATCGGGTTGGTGATATCGTTGGCAAAGCCCCACAGTGCAAAGAGCGACGTGATGAGGATAAAGGTCAGGAGGTACTTACGCGGCACCAGCGGTTTCTGTCGTTCCATATCAGTTGATAATCGTTATTTTGTTATTCTAAGTACTGGCGCGATCTTGTTTGTCGGCCCAGGCAACTGGATGCACAGTCCTTCAGCCGTCTGCTGCGCCTTCAGTTTTCCATAGCCCAACAGATAGACCTGCGAGATACTCCTCTTCAGATAGGGATTGCCCTTGGCCAGCGACCTTACGACGACCTTACCGTCCTCGGGCCAGCCCATCACTGTCGCATAAAGGTACTTCTTCGTCTGGTTGAAGCGCACGTCACGATAGTCTATGTCTGCATATTGTCCGTCGTTAAAGCCAGGGCCATTAAAGTCAACGGTCTTTTCTGCTACTGGTCCCTCGCCAAACTTCTTCCACGGACGGGTGCCGAAGATGCTCTCACCATTCACTGTCATCCAGGCCTCCAGGTCGTCGAGGATCTGTGCTTCCTTCTCATCATAGGTACCATCGGCACGGAGAGGGATGCTCAGCAGAAGATTGCCGTTTTTCGACACGATATCGACCAGTTGCTTCACCACGGTCTCAGCACTCTTGTACCAGCCTTTCTCGTAAATCTCCGTATTGTAGTGCCAGCCGCCGATGCAGTTGCAGGTCTGCCACGGCTCTTCGATAATCTCGTTAGGCGCCCCTCGCTCCACGTCCCAGGTAATGGCCTTCCGCTGTTCTTCGTTCAGGATCTTGCCAAACACGACGGCACGCGGGTTCTTGTTGTAGAGATGGGTGGTAATCTTCAGGCCTGCGTCGCTGATACCATAGAATGGCAGCACCTCCACGTCGAAATAGACCAGATCAGGCTGATAGCGGTTGATGGCATCGAGCGCACGATCATAGAAATTAGTGACGTAGGCCTGCGTGGGCATGGTGACACCATGTGTCCAGCCCCACTGCTGATGCACCTGCACGTTGCTCCACGTGAAGGCGCTCGGCTCATGGTTCTGGGCATAGAGTTCCTGGGGGTCGAGGCCTTCCCACCATTTACCCTTGCCATCGGCCTTGGTCAACTTGCCGTCGTAGTACACGCCTGCCTTCTCGCCACGCTGGTCATAGCGCTGACTGGGCTCATACCAGGTCCAGGCATGATCGGCATGGAAGGAGATGCCCAAGGGCAGGCCAGCCTTCTTAGCCGCCTTGGCCCAACCATCGAGGATATCTTTCTTGGGGCCGATATTCTTCGAGTTCCATGGCTGGTATTGCGAGTCCCACAGGTCATAGTTATCATGGTGGTTGCCCAGCACGAAGAAATACTGAGCCCCACAGCGCTTATACTTCTCCACGAGTTTCTCAGGATCCCAGTTCTCTGCCTTGAACAGTGGCAGGATATCCTTGAAGCCCACTTCCGAAGGATGCCCGTAGTGAGCCTTGTGATATTCGTAGGCCTTCGTACCCTCCATATACATCTCGCGCGCCATCCAGTCGCCTGAGCCTTCCACACACTGAGGCCCCCAATGCGCCCAGATGCCAAACTTCGCATCGCGGAACCACTCTGGTGTCTGATGCTTCTGAAGCGATTCCCAGGTGGGGGCATACTGTCCCTTCTGCATCTGCTCATGTGCCTCAGACACTGGTACTTCGTACTCTTGTGCCGCCATCACTGCCATCCAGCAACTGGCAACCATCATCATCCATGCTCTTCTCATATTTTCATCCTATTATTATTTCATTCTTCATACAGGTAGAACATCCGGTCCATCATCTGCCATTTCTCGCTGGAGGTGCTGCCTGGCCTGCACTGCTGGAACATGGACACATAGGCCTCCCACTCTGCCTGACGGGGCAGCGTGTCCAACTTCGCCATCGCCACGTCCCAGTCGAAGTCGGGCGGTGTCTCTACAATCATAAACAGACGGGTGCCCAAGATATAGATTTCCATCTCGAGGATGCCCACCTCACGGATGCCCGCCCTGATCTCTGGCCAAGAGTGATAACGGTCGTGGGCCTCCCTGTACTGGGCAATCAGCGCAGGATCGTCTTTCAGATCTAACGTCTGACAGTACCGTTTCACAGGGGTGCGAAACTCCTTTTGCGGATATCCCACGGTCTTGTTGTAACTATCTTTCATCTGATTGCTTTCGATTGTGCTGCAAAGATACAAAATAATCCGCTATTCCGTGCAGAAAAAAAGACGGGAATTCATAGGATATTATCGACTTTCTGACAATAATTCGGCATTAACCTGCGTTTTAATGGTAAAATATCGACATCCTATGGCACATTTCACTAACAACCTCTCTGCGATGAATAGCATAGTCACGAATGCGGATGCTAAAAATACATGAATCATTTGGCAGTTTCAGAGAATCTGTGTATCTTTGCAGCGCTAAAAAGACAAGATATGTGGAATAGACCTTGGTCAATGAAAGAGGGTTTCCTCATCGGAGGAGGCCTGATCGCAGCGGGTCTGGCACTGCAACTGTGCGTCGGGCAAGTCGTATGGGATGCTTTTGCCTGGCCGGTTAACGGCATCGTACTGGCCGGCTTCATCGCATTGGTAACGGTCATCTACCTGCTGAGGAAGAAAGTGTACGGCTGTCAGTTCATCGGCACCTATCAGGCGGCCATCCCGGCACTTACTTACGCCGTGATACTGACGATTATCATGGGACTGACACGACAGGAGACGAACGGAACGTGGCTGAACGACATGCTGTCATTCTGGCCGTTCGTGATCATCTATGTGTATATGGCCATCATCCTGGGACAGGTCATCCTGCGCCGTGCGCTGCATCTCACCAACTGGAAGCGCGACATCCCCTTCATGCTGAACCACCTGGGACTCTTCCTTGCTATGACAACGGCCTCCCTGGGCAATGCCGACATGCAACGGCTGAAGATGATCACGGCTATAGGAGAGCCAGAGTGGCGGGCACTGACAACGAATGGTACCGTGAAGGAGATGCCGTTGAAGATTGAGCTGAAGAAGTTCATCATGGAGACCTACGACGACGGCTCACCCAAGCGCTTTGCCTCTCTGATAGGAATCAAGACAGAGAGTGGTAAGAACATCGAGACAACTGTCGACGTGAACAAACCCTATGAGATAGAGGGGTGGAAGATCTATCAGTACGGCTACGACACGGCCATGGGTGCCAAGAGCGAAATCTCTATCCTCGAACTTGTGAGCGACCCGTGGCTGCCCCTCGTCTATACCGGCATCTACATGATGCTCGGCGGTGCCCTCTGTATGTTTATTTTCGGGAGGGGAATGAGAAGGAGAGAGAAACAGTAAGAAGATAAAGGACTATACTTATGACTTGGGAAGAGTTTATTTATTTTGCCGTCCTTTCGGTGTTGCTATGGGCCATAGGAGCCATTGCCGCATGGAAGGGGAAGACTGTTGTGGCATACTCGTCGACAACAATAGGACTATTAGTGTTCTTCAGCTTTATCGTGGCGATGTGGATTTCGCTGGAACGCCCTCCGCTGAGGACGATGGGAGAGACGCGCCTGTGGTATTCGTTCTTCCTGCCGCTGGCAGGACTGATGGTGTATTCACGCTGGAAGTACAAGTGGATCCTCACTTTCTCGACCATTCTGTCACTGGTGTTCATCTGCGTGAACCTCTTCAAGCCCGAGATTCACTCTAAGACGCTGATGCCGGCTTTACAGAGTCCGTGGTTTGCACCTCATGTGATTGTCTATATGTTCGCCTATGCTCTCTTAGGCGCAGCCACAGTAATGGCCCTCTATCTGCTGTTCTTCAAACGTACGGCCGCGACGGATGAGGAGTACGCCATCACCGACAACCTCGTCTATACAGGCCTGGCCTTTATGACCTTTGGCATGCTCTTTGGTGCCCTCTGGGCGAAAGAGGCATGGGGACACTACTGGTCATGGGATCCGAAGGAGACATGGGCTGCCATCACCTGGTTCGCGTACCTTATTTATATACATTACCGTCAGCTGCCAGGGCACAACCCCCGACTGGCACTCAGTGTGCTGCTCGTCTCATTCATTCTATTGCAGATGTGCTGGTGGGGCATCAACTACCTACCTTCGGCTCAAGGAACCTCGGTACACACCTACAACTCGTAATAGCGAATTAATATCCGCCACGACTATTACTTAATAGACGGGTAGCGTCAGCAGCTGCATCATCAGCGTCTGCGCCATTCTGGCCTGTCCCACATCATTGGGATGCAGGCGGTCGTTCTCCGTATTGTGGAAGTACGGTGCCATCTCGTCCATCAGCGGATAGAGTCCGCAGAGGGCGTTCAGGTCGATCACCGGCACCGCCCAGAGGTTACCAGCCTCCTTCACCGACTCGACATAGGCATCGATATACTCGCCGCACTGGTTCGTATAGTCCTCCCTCGGCTGCCAGTTGCTCTCGTTAGCATAAAACTCGGCTCGATGGATAGGCGTCAGTAGCACAATCTGCTTCTGCGGATACATCCGCTTCACACAGTCCAGTGCCTTGTTGATACGTCCCCGGTAGGTCGAGTCGCTCATCACCGGATAGCGGTGTCTGCGGTCTACCATGTGCTTCGGCTCATGGATGCCCGCCATCACCTTCTCCGGCCGTTCGGTGAACCACTCTCCGATAGGCACACCGGCATTATAGTCATTCGTGCCGATAAAGATTAGGATGGCATCCACCGAGTCGCCGTGCTCCTCCTGAAGCTTCTGCGCCTGACGGGGGATATCGTTCCACTGCCGTCCACTCACGCCGTAGACATAAGGTGTGATACCGAGCCAGTCTTGCAGGAATCCCCAGTATTTCTTTTTCGACCCACTGTTCCTCGGGTCTGTGACTGAGTCACCGAAATACGCCACCCGCTTTCCCTGCCAGGGGTGCTGCCAGCGCCTCTGCTGCTGGCAGTCTTTCTGACAGTCCTTCTCACAGTCCATCACTTGTGCCATGCCTGGCACGGTCATCAGCGTCACAAGCGACACTATAATCGTTCTTTTCATTCTCATGTTTTCAGTCTACATCTTTACTTATTGTGCCATCGCACCAATCACCACATTTGTATTGCCAGTGACCTCAGCATTGTTGCCACCGCCATAGACATTACCGCGAATGTCGGCACCCTTCACTTCATGGGTCCTATCATCGCTCGTAGTGGCTACTTCCTCGTCGGTATCCGTCTCTGAATTATGTACAGTTTTCTTCACCGGTGTATGGAATATGTCTGTAGTCTTCGTACCGATGTTGACGTTAGTGTCGCCAAACACCTTCGCGGCATTACCGCCACCATACACATTGCCAATGACACCCATCTTTCCATCAGCGTGAGGATGGAGTACGACGCTGTAGGACTCTTCACCTTCGTCAACAGAAATAATCTTAGTTTCACCGCCGTACTCATTTCCTTGGAATTCGGCATTCGACTTATCTGTATGATCTACCTCCACCTCATTGATGTTGATGGTAGGACTACCGTACATAACGGCCTTCTCTCCATAGCCGCCACCGAAGATGTTACCGATACTGGTAAACGCACGGACATTAACCACGGGAGAAGCATGCTTGGCAGTGCCGCTGGTGAGCATCGTAGAGCCATCGTAGCCATAGATAGAATAAGGTGCCTTATTACCACCGGCATACAACTCACCGATAATGACGGGAATACCACAAGAAGGACTCTCCTCAATGTTCACCGTGATGCTTCCATCAAGTTTTCCGCCACTCTTGTTTCCGCCAAACACACGTCCGAACTTACCACTGGTGATGGTAAGCCTAACATTGCCACCGACATTGGCGTTCTCTGCACCGGCATAGATCTCCTCAATCCATGAGCTGCTCGTCTGGCACTCAATGATAATATCAGAGCCGCTCGCCATATCGGCATTCTTACCGCCGCCGAAGACTTTCTCCACCTGCAGATCATCACAACAGTCCGGTTTACTACCCGTAACTGGCAGGTTCGATGTAGTAGAACCGCCACGGATGTCACCATTACTGTTACTACCACCATACACATAGTCTATCTTACCTGCCATCAGCTGTACGAGAGCCTTACCATCGCCTAACTCATAGTCAGTACGGGTGCCTGTAGTCGCATCATAATGATAACCTACGTTAGCGGCATACTCAGCACCACGCTCACCATTACCGCCACCAAACAGTTCATGGATAATCTTGGTACCTCTTACCAATATCAATGTACCAGGTGTGGCGGCCGCATTACCTCCGCCATACACTTGCTCGATACTGGTCAGATCGCAGCCTTCGATAATGACTTCCGCATACTGTTTCGTATCATCTGCCAAAGGCACGTAGTCGGCATTGTTGCCGCCGCCGAAGACGGCATCCACGTCGTATGTATGCCCATCCCGTGACTTCGTCTGCTTCACATGAACCAGCACATGACCAAGCGGCGTACCATTGATATTATTGGCACCGAAGACATTCGCACCGACCGTTTCCGTACCATCCGTATAGCCGACCACCTTGGTTCCGTCGAGCGTCACCGTCACGTCGCCGCCGACTGTGGCGGCCACAGCAGCAAGGTCACCATCTTCCAGACGGCCCAGACCGCCGCCGAAGGCCCTGCCGATGGTTCCACCGGTCAGGTTTACCGTGGTCGTGGGGTGAACGGTCTTCGTGACAATACTCCCGTCGTCGTTCTTAGTAGGCTTTTCGGTAGGCCAGTTCTCCGCCACATCGTGCGTCGTGTTCGTATTGGCCAGTGCGCCGCCGCCATACACATCCTTCGTTACCGTGCCGCCTTCGATATTTACAGTTACACTTCCTTTAGTAATACCCAACTCACCGCCGCCGAAGACGGAACCATCGACAATGGCTGTCTCCATGATGGTTACATGGGGCTGTGTGACCAAGGCCAGCGTTTCCAGATACGAAGCGTATGAAGCCTCATCCTGGAAAGATTCCCAGACAATTTCATTATTGTCGTTGAGCGTCATGCGCTTGGACTGTCCCAGAACGAAATGAGCCTCTACACCCTTACCGGCACCAAAGACGTTTGCACCGATAGTAGCATTGCCCTTCACAGACACCGTACTGACACCGCCGCCTACCAATATATTCGGCATCTTCTGTGCATTAAGGCCATACCTGCCCACCGAGGCAATCTCGCCGCCGCCATAGACACTATGCCCCACCTTGGCACTGCCCTGAACGGTGACATTGGTATTGCCACGCACCAGAGCCGAATAGCCGTGAGTCTCCACACCTGCACCACCACCGTAGACGCTATTCATAATCTGTGGTGTATCTGTTCCTGAGTCGGGCCCAATCTTAACCTCTGTATCATATTCTACGCGGCCCACCTCGCCACCGCCATAGACATTGCCATAGATTGTGCCTTTATCGATGCTTACATGCGTTTCGCGCACCATGGCTTTCTGACATGTAAACGTGTTGGCCACGCCCTTGCCGGCACCGAACACGTGACCCTCATGTTGTGCAGAGCCAATCGTGCCGCCAGTGACCGTCACGTTGCAAATGCCACTTCCTTCGGCATAAGTGTTGCTGCTACCGCCGTCATCAGAGGTGTATGTGCCCACGTCGCCGGCCTCGCCGCCGCCATAGACATTACCCTTCACCGCGCCGCTGCTGATGGTGACATTGGTCACTTTCACCTGGGCCAGGCCGTCCTGAGTGGAGGCCGCATCGCCACGGGCAGCACCGAAGATGTTGCCGTCGCCTTGTGTGCCGTCGACGCCCACGGTGCCACCACTGACGTTGATGGTGGTCGTGCCGCCGCTGATGATGGCTCCAGTGTCGTCTTTCTTACCTACCGAACCCATGGCACCGGCACCATAGACATTGCGAGCCACCGTACCACCACTGATGGTAACAGTAGCTTCGTTGCGTACGATACCAGCCAATGGATTATAGGTATCTCCCTTGCCATCGTTATCAGTATCATATTGGTCTGTACCGCAACCGGCACCATACACATTTCCACGATAGGGATATGCGGCCCCCGAGTATGTTGTGCCGCTCGTGCCGGTAATTTCCGAACCAGAAGTGATACCGACCGTACCGCTGTACACATTTACAATAGCATCATGATAGTTATGACCATTCTCACCACCACCATACACAGAACCATTAATCCGAGGCCCATCAGTAGCACCCGAAGTGCCAATGTTCACCTCCGTATCATATACCCACGCCAGTTTGTCGTGGATAGACCCAGGGACTCCTATGTCACCACGCGATGAGCCAAACACCATACCGTTTTCGTCACCGTCTTCACCTATGGTGCCACCAGTGATCTTAATAGTGGCTTTACCGCCAGAAGTCCGACCTGTAATAAGGTTCTTATCACTCTCGTCGAAAGTATATGTACCCACCGAACCGTAAGCACCACCACCATATATATTATGGTATATAGTGCCACCGCTGACGCTCACGTTGGTGTTACCCTGGATGAGTCCGGCCTGGAAGTCTTCGGTATTACCCTTACCGCCGCCATAGATATTACCATAAGTGGCGCCGCCACGACCCGATACGCCAATCACAGCATCTCCACTTACATTGATATTAGTGGATTCTATCACCTGTGCCAGTTCACCACCGCCATAGAGGCTGCCCGTCAGTGAGCCACCGCTCATGTTGATGGTGGTCATCTTGGAAAGTCCGAACAGCATGCTGTTCTTCGTTCCCTTACAACCGCCAAACACGTCACCGATAGAGAATTCCGATGTTACAGGCGAACCATCAGTGTTCTTTGCGCCAATCTGTCCACCATAGATATTGATGCCGATATGTCCATGGTTACCGTTTGCATCGTCATCCTGCATCTTTCCATAGTTTTCGTTTTCAGCATTAGCGAAGAAAGTACCCACTGAAGCCAGTCGGCCGCCGCCGAAAATACTTCCGAGCATCGTGCCGCCATGGATGTTGACACTCACGTTTCCACCAACGACACCTGCCGTCAACGCAGTCTCACTGAATCCACGTCCGCCGCCGAAGATGTTACCATCCACTGCCGACGTTCCAGTCGTACCGATGAGAACACCCTGATTCGTATAGGTAGTCCCTCCGATGGTGACAGATCCGCCGATGTTCGTTTGGGCATCGCCCAACACGTGACCGTCCTCGCCACCACCAAAGGTAGAGCCATAGATACGTGCAGTACCCGAGATGTTCACCTGTGTGCTGGCCACGTTCGTCGAGGTATTGAAATTGATGCGCGGATCACCCTTACCGGCACCGAACACATAGCAGGTCACGGGATGAGCCTTCATCTGCTCAATAGTACGCGGCACACCGATCGTACCGCCAGTTATATTAATCGTACACGAGCCCTTCACGTCGGTCTGCTCGTTACCGCCATAGACGCTGGTCAGTATATGACCGCCAGTGATGTCCACCACGGTATTGCCGCCAACGGATCCTGCCTCTTTGTGCCATAAGCCGTCGGCATAATCAGGATGATCAGCTCTGAGCGCTTCCAGTGCTGTAGCCGAATTCTTCCTATACGGGAAGTAGCCGCTGCCACCACCAAACACATTACCGAAGAACGTATGGCCGTCGGTAGCATAGTCTGGTGTACCATTGCCATCAGCATCCTTATAAAGATCATAGGGAGCATAGGGTTCAGCAAATGTCCAGTGATCACACTCAAGGTTTGTGCCATCAGGCACAGGATAGTTCGCGCCCCACACCTCATCAGGATGACGAGAGGTGGTATTCTTACCGCAGCCAATCTGACCGCCAGCAATCGTGACATGGGTATCATGCTGCACATGCCCGTTCTCACTACCGCCATAGACAGAACCCTTGATGAACGCGTTCTCGCTGATGGTCACCTCTGTCTGGGTGGCCAGAGCCAACGTCTCGATATACTTCAGATAAGAGGCCTCGTCAGTACCGGCAAGTGCCTCATTCAATGACAGATAGAGTTCCTTAATGCCATCAGGATGTTCTTCATCGAATGTCATACGCCAGGTTTTGGTCCCCGCATCATAGCCTTCATAAGGCAATACACCTTTTCCGGCACCGAAGACATAACCAGTATCGTCGGGACCACCTTCTTTCTCCATCTTCATGCCATCAGGACCAATCTCAGCATTACCTTTGATAGCGACGCGACAGATACCCCTATTCTCTGATACCAACGAATAAGGCTCTCCCTTTTCCACGTTGTGCGCTGCAGCCTCTTCATCCGTCTTGGCTATGGTGTACTTACCCACCGAGGCAATCTCACCACCGCCATAGACACTACGAAGCACCTTGGCATCAGCCTGAACGGTGACCGTCGTGTTGCCACGCACCAGCGCAGCATAGCCATGCGTGCTGACACCCTTACCAGCACCGAAGACATTACCCTTGACGACTGGCTTGCTCGTACCCTCATCTGCTCCAGGCAGTCCTATCGTCACCACGGCATTGTTCTCCACGCGGCCTATCTCACCACCGCCATAGACGGTACCGAGTACAAAGCCATTACCAACAGTGACATTCGTATTACCGATGTCGGTGTCTTCCTTGCCGACCATACCTTTCTCACACTGGAACGTGTCGTCCTTTCCCTTACCACCGCCAAACACATTGCCTGCGATGTAGGCTCCGAGAACAGGCTTTACCCGCTCATCGACGTCTGTCGTACTTTCATCATCAGCAGCCGATTTCAAGGTAACTGTTTTCTCCGTTCCAACATTCACCGTGGTGTTACCCTCGACGTTGGCCTCATTGCCTCCACCATAGACGGTACCGATAATGGCCAACTTATTGGGATTATCGGCAGCGGAAAGTTCTAAGGATTCCATGACGGCAGGTATGCCGCTTGCATAGTCACCATGAATCATATTGACGTTCACCACAGGATTACCATAGAGTTTGGCGCCTGTTCCCAAACCACCACCGAACACCTTTCCAATACGGGTACAAGAGATGACATTCAGCACAGGGTCATCATACTGGCCTGTCGTAGCATCAGGCACGGTATGTTCATTAAAGTCGAAGGTCACTGCCGTACCATCGTCTTTAGAAGTTCTCGCCACATAAACCGGTTCATCGGCCGCTCCTGTGTTCTTATAGCCATAAACCGAATAGGCAGCCTGGTTACCGCCGAGATACAGTTCATCTATCTTGATAGGACGGCATCCCGTCTCCTCGATGTTCACGATGATGTGTCCGAAGATGGCACCGCTCTGGTTGTTGCCACCGAACACCTTTCCGAACGATCCGCTGGTGATGGTCAACTCCACGTTGCCCTTCACGTTGGCATTCTCGGCACCGCCATACACCTCGCCTGTAGGATTCTCGTCACCCGGCATACAGCCCAATGTCACAATCAGGTCGCCGTCGATATCCGCATTCCTACCGGCGCCATAGATCTTGGCGACATCCAACGCACAACTTTCACTTGCACTTGTTGCCGTGTTGATACTTACGGAACCACCGATTCGTCCTTTCTCATTGCTACCGCCGTAAGCCTCATGGATGACACCACCCATCAGCGTGGTCTTCACATTGCCATTGACATTGGCACCCGGATTGGTCTGCCAACCAGTATCATTCTTATACTTGTCTTTACCGTTACCGCCACCGAACACATATTCTATCTCGTAGGCACCTTCTATCTGCACATCCGTCTCTGGTACGGCAGCGGCGTTTCCACCGCCATACACATAGCGGATACTTGACTCTTCACAACCTTTGATAACGACATTGGCCTTCTTGCCCGTCGTGGTATAGTCGGCCAGGTTACCACCGCCATAGACGGCAGCCACATGGAAGGTCGCATTCTCGTTGGTCTTATCGGCAGTAGCCGATCTCTGTGTATTACCCTCCACGGTCTTATTGACCGTCACCGTCACGTTGCCTTGTGGTGAACCGCAGAGGTTATTGGCGCCGAACACGCGACCGCTCTTGTCGACCTGTCCGCCACTGCCTTCTTCCGATGTGTAGCCGATATCGAAAGCCGTACCATTCAGGTTGACAAAGATGTCGCCTCCCACATAGGCAGGCACATCGGCACTGGCGCCATTAAAGCCAGCCTTCTGCCCCAAGCCACCACCGTAGGCATCACCCTTGACGAGGCCACTCTGCAGATTGACTGTCGTTGTGGTTGTTTGCGGGATAATCGGCAAGGTGGGATTCTCGGCCGTATTCGGCAGTGCATTCACATGTCCCTTGGCACTGCCGCCATACACATCGCCATTGATGGTAAGCCCTTCTTTCGTTCCACCAGCCTCTCCGACACTCACTAACACATTTCCTTTCACATAGGTCAGTTCACCCTGACCACCACCGAAGACATCCTTTGAGCTTCCGCTTTTGAGATTGACAGTCGAAGTACCGTATACGATACCATTATAGTTACAGCCGCCATAGATGCGGCCCGTAAGGTCTAAGCCTTCAAGGTTTACCGTCGAGCTACCCATTCTTGCAGTCACTCCAGCACCTGTCACAGATCCCATACCGTCGCCAAACACGTCGCCAGTGACATTGGCTGCCTTATACAGATTGACCGTTGCCGAGCCTGTTGGCTCATTTGAAGAAGACACGCCAACAGCGCCCAGTGCCGAACCGCCATACATATTTCCATAGATAGTAGCAGCACCCTCATAGGTGGTAGACGGGCTATCGCCGTCAGCCGTCGTTGCCTTACCGATGTTCACCTCGGCAGTTCCTGTCGTCGTCAGCTGACCCTTACCGCCACCGAACAGCACTTCGGCCACCGTTGTACTCGTCGCATTAGGATCGGGTGCTACACCCAACGTGCCCCCCAGGATATTCACCTCGGTAACCGCAGCCGAGCCATTGACATTACAGCCGCCATAGATAGCACTTGCCACGTTGGCTTCAAATAAAGTCACCGTAGCCTTTGTGGTGATAGTGGCACTCTTAGCATCCACATATCCATCTTGGCCTTCTGTTCCTGAAGCCACCCTACCCTGACCGCCGCCAAACACCTCGGCTGCAATCTTTCCGGCATAGAGGTTCACCTTCGTGTTATTGACAGTACCTAAAGCGGAACCGCCATAGATGCCGCTACTGGCTCCGAAATTGCCAGTCTCAGTTGCATCGTGAGCCACATAAGAGACAGAGGTACTTTCCTGAGACTCCGGGTTCTCAGGATCAGCAGGTGTTGTCGTGGTCCGTTTTTCACCGACATTGACATAGGCCGTACCCGAGACATTGGTTTCCTCACCAAAGCCGCCACCAAACACGTTGCCCGTGATATTGGCACCCTCAACATTCTTTGTCTCATAGGTAGGAGTCCACTCTTCGTCCGTTGGCGTCTTACCGTTGCTGTCATTAATTGGCTTCGAGGCAAAAGCCACAGAAGACTCTGTACCTATATTAATATAGGTGTCGCCCACGACATTGGCACCATAGCCACCACCATAGACATTCCCGATAGTACCCAAGGCATCGGGCACAGGGGTTTCATCTGAACTCTTGCCTGTCCAAGTACTCTTTCCAGCCATGTCACCCTTTACCTGATTGACATTGATATGAGTATCGCCTGTAACCACTGCCGTCGAGCCATAGCCACCACCATAGACATTATCGATACTGGTGAACGAGCGCAGATTCAGCGTCGGACCCGTCTTTCCTTCTGGCGTTGTGTAATCAGCCAGATTACCACCACCATAGAGATTAGCTATTCTTATCGGACGACATCCCGTCTCTTCGACGTTCACTGTGATAGAGCCCATGATATCGCCATCCTCGTTGTTGCCGCCAAACACGTTCTCAAAAGTACCGTTGGTGATGGTCAGCACCACGTCGTTGTTTACCTTGGCAGCCCTTGCGCCACCGTAGATGGAGCCAACGCCAGGGATACATCCTAACTGCAGTTCTGCCCGGCCATCCATCTCGGCACTCTTACCGCCGCCGTAGGCCTCATCCACCTTAAAGGCACAAGCCGCCACGTTGCCTTCCTGGATTTCCTCCAGCATGGCCACGGCCACCTCTCGCACATTTCCTTTGGTGTTGGAGCCGCCATAGACAGCATGTATCTGACCGCCGTATATGTTCACCTGGGCTTTACCTGTGCCGTACTTTTTACTTTCCTTGTCGCTGTCACTATCATATTTGCGGAAGCCCACATGAGCGCCAGGATTGTCTTCCCAAGTAGCAGTCTCGCCACTCCCACTCTTGAGTTTATCTTTACCGTTACCGCCGCCGAACACTTCCGCTATCTCATAAGTACCATAAACTGACACCTCTGTAGCAGGTGCAGAGGCAGCATTACCACCGCCATACACCTGTTCGATACTCGTCAGCTCACAACCATAGATATTCACATTTGTTTTGCCTGTGGTCAGGTCAACAGGTTCATAGGCAGCCTCATTGCCACCGCCATAGACAGCTGCAATCTCATAGGTATGCGTGGCGCTGGCATTATCTTTGTCTCCCTCACCAGTCCTTTCCACATTTCCTTTCACCGTCTGTCGGACATTCACCGTGACAAGACCTTTCGGCGAACCATTGATATTGTTACAGCCAAACACGCGACCAGTTTTAGACACCTGAACCGTCGTCTCACCTTCTGTGTATGAATCGTAGGAGATATTAAAAGCCGTGCCATCTACCTCCACCGTCACGTCGCCATAGACGTATGCCGGGGTATCGGCATCGCCCAGGCCTCCGCCGTAGGCATTACCCACGACACCTCCTGTCAGATTGACGATAGTGGTATTGCTTGCAGATGTTTTCCCTGCTGCCCAGCCGCCAGCGCCATCGTTCAATTTGGCATCCCAGTTAGCCGTGTTCGTGCTGGCCAGGGCACCACCGCCATAGACGTCATTGACCACGGTGCCGCCTTTTACATTCACCGTCACGCTACCCTGAACTTCCGCCAGATTGCCGCCGCCATATACATTACCCCGGATTGTCGGGCCTGTACTTTCCGCCGCATCCTGTGCCTTCACCGTGCCACCCATTGTCAGCAACACTGCTGCCACGAGCGACACTCTCAGAATATTCACGCTGGTCGTCATATATCTATTTCTTGTCATATCGTGATAATTATAATTATTCGTTTTTATTCTTATTACAATTCTTCACTGCTCAATGTTCACCGTGGCGCTGCCGCTGATTCGAGTAATCAGCTCCGCCGCCGTGATGTCATGCATCAGGGTGAAGGCGAACCACTTCCTCCCCAAGTCCTTCAGGGATGCCCCGATGTGGTACACTTCCTCGTCTATCAGTAGGAACCGGTCATGAGCGCGGTTGAAGTGCTCCACGACGATAGGGTCATATTGCGCATTATGGCGGTCGATGTCCAACTGCAGTTGCTGGCTGACATGCTGGGTATATATTGTCGCCGTCACGCCTGCTGCTCGTTTGTCGAGCATGGCCAGCACTGTATCGTCAACATAGTTGTCTATCAACACAATACGACTCTTTGCCTTGCGGATCAGGTCGTTCACGAAGCGGTAGGCATCGAAGATCTGTCCGTCGTAGAATATTCCCTCCACCGGCGGCTGATTCGTCCGCACGAAGAAGTCTATCTTCTCCTGATGGTCTGCGAGGGTCTGTTTAATCGACTGCATCTCATCATGTTGGGCACCCAGTTTTTCATCCATATGCTGTTCAAGACGCTTCAACTGTTGCTGAATGGCATAACCATGAAGAAGATGCTCCCTTATTACACTAGTAGCCCACTGGCGGAACTTGGTGCCACGCATGGATTTCACCCGATAACCAACAGAAATAATAACATCAAGGTTATAAAAGGCCACTTCATGGGTCTGTATCTTTCCGTCTATAGCTCCATGCATAGTGGCAGTTCGATTTTTTCGAACAACCACTTTCTCATCTAATTCTCCCTCTTTGAAGATATTAGAGATGTGAAAACTGATTGTGGACTTTGCTTTCTGAAAAAGAGCCACTATCTGAGCCTGCGTCAGCCATACTGTTTCGTCCTCCACGCGCACTTCTAACCTGATGGTCTCATCAGGCTGATACATCACAATCTCGCCTATGTTTCTCTCTATGCCGTTCATCCTCAACGTTCAATTCTTACTTCTTACATCCAACAATTCTTCACTCGTCATTCTTCACTGCTTGATGTTCACCTCCGCGCTGCCTTGCACCTCACCCTTGTCGCCGCCGCCGAAGACGTTGCCGTAAATTTGGGTATTGCCCTCGATGTTGACGGTGACTTTGTTGGAAGCACCAGTGACATAGCTCGACTCGCCGCCGCCGAATACATTGCCCTTGGTGGTGTCGCCCGCAGTGCCTATCACGCTGTTGCCCTTGATAGTGAGGGTAACATTGCCGGCCACCGAGCCGAGGTTGGACTTGTCCAAATTCTCGGTTGTGTAGAGAATATTATCATCCGTATTGATAGCTGTGGAGGTATTGTTTACTGTTTCAGCTTGTACCCATGTATAAGTGTCCGAATCCTTGTATTCACCTGGAAGATAAACACCGGCGTTTTTGTCATAGTATGGTTGAGTTTTGAATCCTCCAGTTTGCATCACATCCACCGTGGGCAATTCAGCGGAGAAACCTGCTCCAAACACATTTCCATGTACTTCGCAGTCAGTAAGAACAGATGTTACAGGGCCATCCACTTTACCAAGACGACCGCCACCATAGAAATTGCCTGTGATAATGCAATTCGTCAGCGTAGAGGTGACATCGCGGGTAGTAGCTAATGAGAATTTTACGAATTTCAGGAACAGACGTGCCACATTAGTGTCATTATTTGACATCGGCAAAAATTCATATGTGAAACCAGAAGAAACTCCACCGAAAGCGGTAATATAGTCTCGATGATAACCTGTGTATGATATACCACCTGTATAATTACCAGATCTATCAACAGCCTTTATCGTACCATCAATCCAATTATCCCAATCAAGATTGAATCCTTTGTCATCAGAGTTCCATGGGTCATTATCCTTATTTTGGAAATTGGCTGGAGCTGCTGTATAATAAGAGTTGCCGCCATAGCCAGCACCAAAGAAAGTGCCAAAGTTGCAGCCTGTAGCCGTTGTCTTAACAGTGCGTCCTCTATTCAGGTCACCAAACTGGGGACCTCCACAGAATACTCCTACATGACTATTACTGATGATGGTGTTGATATTTCCTTCAGCAATCTTTGCGGCATTAATGCCTCCACCATAGAAATTCTCAATATCAGCATTATCTATCTGCCAAGTGATATGGCCGTTAGCGTGTGTTGAATTATTGCCAATGCCTTCCATACCTGTGCCTGCCACCGTACCAAATCGCCCACCATTGATGTAACATTCTGCATTATCATTGTAATTACCTGCATTTGAATAAAGACCAGTAAGATAGAATGCATTATAGTCTCCTCCTGTTACTGATACAGGCGGGTGTTTGGTTGTTAAAGTTTGATCAATATGACACCCTAAATGAAACTCTTTGAACCATACGTTACTTCCTACATGGAAATATGTAGTTTTGTTTCCATTTCCATCATTCTGTGCACTTACCCACTGTTCTATGACGCCACCATGCAGAATGATAGGTTGGGCAGCACGATTAGAGCGTTCATATTCCATCTGGGTAACACGGAAAAGAGCGGTATTGGTTACTTCAAACCAACCCAGTGGACGTGGGATGCCCAAATTATATGTACCATAACCTCCCGTTGATTTCTGTGCCATACCGAGTCCCGGGATGTTCAGAAAATCGACCTTAACAGGATGCATTTGTACACGACCGTTAAAACGTAGGATATAAGAATAATCGGGTTCGTTGTCATGGTCAAAGTCAGCAGACATTAAAGTATATGGCAAACCATCTGTCTGATTATTGACACCTATAAAATGATAATTGCCCACAAGAACCACTGCATAGTCATTTACAGTATGTGATGTGCTGGGGGCAAGATTTGTTACCGCAGTGGCAATGGAAGTATAAACAGTCTTGCTTTCACCATCAATTGTATAGCTACCGCCATCTGAAGAATAAATTTTTCCACCACCAACATTTGCGATGTTTTTCTGGGTACCCATTCCCGTATTATACACAACATCTGCGTATGCATCGGTAAGAAAGACCGCTTTGGCCCAATATGGTTCAATAGTGATTTCCGAGACACCTTCAGGCACATCGAAATAGGCACCCTGGTTAAAGACACGGTTACTGCCGTTAGTACCATAATAGTCTTTGTTGGTGCAGTTACGGTCGGCGAAGTTAAAAGGCATCTTATCAATATCGCCATTTGATTTAAATGTTACATCCGCACCCGTATTGGTGAAGGTGCCTGCTGTACCACCTCCATGGAAATTGACAATTTTCCAGCCTGTCACCACACGACTGGTACCGTCACTTACCTTGGTATAATTGCCTGTTCCCACGTCGTTGTAGTAGGGCAGTTGCACCTTGTAGTAGTTAAAATTAAAGTGCTCGGGGTCTTTGTCGGTGATGTTCAGCGTGAGCGACGGTGTCGTAATCTCTGCTCCTGTTGGAGGAGCAAACTGCGCTCCACCGCTACCCATTTGTATGTTCACCGTCAATGTCCCCAACTTGCCACCCTTGTTGCGTTCTGTCTGTATGGTGGCGTTTTCCGCATCAATATTCACCACCGACGGATAATAGCCTGGAGTTTTGAGGATAGGATATGGCGTACTGCTACCTATTTGTGACGGCTCCATCACCCATTTCATCATCTGGTCTTTATTAGCCATGCTGCCCGTGGCCCACCAGGCCGCCAGTTCGCGGTGACCATTGAGCAAATGGCGGAAGAACTCGAAGCGTTGCAGAAAACGTGTCTCAGCCATTAGGGCGCAGTTGTAAGTATCAATATCGCGGTCCTGTACGTAGGAAGCAGCGCCCCAGAAATAATTGAAGTTGCTTACGCCGGTGGCATCCTTATTTACAATATTCGTGCCGTTATAAATGGGGGCTTTGTTGGTTCCGCCCGTGATGTCGCCGTAGAACATGCAGTTCATCACCATGGTCTTTAGATTGGAAGAAGTGGTAGCCACATTGTTGTAGCCCACAATGCCTCCTACGTAGCTGCCGCCGGTGATGTCGGCATAGCTGAAGCAGTTGATGACTCGGGCCTCTTCGTCGAGCTTGCCCACAAGACCTCCAGTATAGCCGCTTCCACTGATGGTGCTGCTGCAAGAGGTTATCTGAGTATAACCATCTTCATCAGTAGTCACCGTACTGTTAGAAGCCAGTACGCCGCAGTTGTAGATGCGGGTAGCACCTGTTGCCACACAGGCGATGGCTCCTGTATTTCCGTCGCTATCGCCACTGCTGATGGTAACATTATCGAGAATGACGTTTTTGATGATGGCTCCGTCGGCTTTCACTATGAATGGATGGCTAAGGCCGCTGATGGTGTGTAGCTGGCCGTCGATGATGCCGGTAAAGTTGCTGATTGATGTGAAGTCGGAGGTGAAGGTGAAGTCCTCGGCTAAGAGATAGTAGCCGTTGGGGTCGGTTATCTCGTCGGAGCTGTGTATTTCCTTTGCCTCTGCCACTGATTCTAAATATAATGTCTGCGTGCCCGTGCCCTCGTCGCCCGCTGAGGCAGCGGCGGACTGCGTGGTAAGTGTGCCGAATGACTGCATCACGTTCCCATGGTCGAAGCGCGGCATGAGGCGCATGTTGCCGTTGCCATCACTAACCACCATAAATGTGGCGTTGGTGATGTTGAGCGTGGTCTGGTCGTAGCCTGCGGCGGTCTGTCGGGTGCTGATGTTCTGTAGCGCCACGGTGCCCGACGTGCCCGTCCATAGTCCTGCGGAGAGTGCCGACCCTGTGGTGTTGGCCGTGAAGTAACGCAACGGGTATGCTCTGTTCTGTATCTGCACGTTGTAGGGGTCGAAGCCGTTCTGGCCGTTGGTCATGTAGGCCTCTTCGGTGGCGTCCTTGCTCAGTGCATCGTCCTGTGCGCCTGTCTCTCCAGCATACTTGTAGCCCATCTCGCGGTCGATGTTGAAGTTGGGCTTCAGATACCATTCTACGTTGTTAGTGAGGCTCTCCCTGCTTGGTTTTGTGGCCACGGTGCCTATCGTCGTGCCGCTGCCGCCGTAGGTGGCATAGTTGCCGCCCTGTTTCAGCAAGTATGGGGTGGCGGTCACCGCATCCTCCGTGGCCGCTCCGTGATATGCGTTGGCATACTGTGACTTCACGGTGTAGGTGACGTAGAAGTCGGTCTTGACGCTGGCGGGCTGCTCTGAATGGTCAACGTAGGGATCAGCAGCCAGAGTGCTGGAGGTAAAGGTATAGGTTTCATAACCTTCTTCATCTTTCCACTCCCACTTGGTGCCGTTCTGCTTATAAATCTTTATATTTGGATCAAGGTCGTGATATTTATGGTAACCCGTAGTCTTCAAAGCGGTGGAATTCCAATAATAGGTATCTACCATTGGGCTATCATACTTTCTTAGTGTTGCCACGTCAGTCAGTGGTACTCGCATAACTTCCCATCCATGCTGGTCGAGGAGAATGACCTGCGGTGCAAGTGATACCTCCTCGACGGTGAACTCAGACCCCATTGAGATGGTCTGATACCAGTGTATTCCTTCAGCCAATGTCTTGCTACCGCCTCCCCAAGGAGCGGAGTAGGCCCATGACGTAAACTGATGCCATCCCATCTCTGCCAGCGTAGCGTTGTTGGCTGCCGGGGAAGTGCCTGCAAGGTTTTCCACTGTGGGATTGTTCTTCCAGTACTGCTCGAAGGAGTCAACGACTCGCCGCTCGCCCTCCACCTCGTTGAACGTTTTCAGCGACATATTCTGGAGTGACGTGCCGAGAATCATGTATTCCGTTGGCTGTCCGTTCACCATGGAGGATGGCTGTCCGTTCACCATCATTTTCGATGGATAGGCATCGCAATATGCTACGTTTTCGTATGCGATATTCGTTATCACCTCCGAATAGTCGCTGGGCTTGTAGGTTTGCAGATAAGAGCTGCAAAGACCAGGTTCTCCATAGTTTTTATCTTTTTCCGTATTTTCCAAATCCTTATCCTTAACCGTATGGTTCTGGTTCGACTTAACGACAACGTGATAGGGATCAACAGCAGCACCTGTGAGGTTAGTACCGTCGTGTCGGCTGACGAATTTCCAAAGCCAGCGGGTACGGGTAGAGGCACCGCTTGCCAACTGGCTCTCCCACTGCTCCTGACCGTAGACATAGAGGTTGAAGTCACCGTTGTTGTAGGGATATATGGCCTTGGTGGCAGTGGTCACACCGTAGGTGGTGTGGCCTTCTTTGTTGATGCCGTCGTGTCCATCCTCCTGATGGAACGATTCACCACCGCTGAATTTCAACAGATAGTTATTGGTACCCGTAAGGTCAACAGCGCTTCCCACATTGTATTTGACATAAATATTGCCGCCGCTACCCACTTCGAAGGGGCTGGTGACGGTTGTGGCACCTGTAAAGTCACAGGAACTGCCGACAGCGGTGCCGCTCAGAGTGGCATCTTTGTAGTATTGATACTCCGACACCAAGGGGCTGACCCATTCGTCGGGCAGTGCCAGTTCCGACGATGTGCTTGGAACGGACACAATAAGTTTTCCGGCCTTGTCGATAAGATGGTATGTGACATTGCTATTGACGGGGTAGGCATTGACCGCTTTAGTGGGGTCGTTGGTATAGGTATTGCCTGTGGCAACCATCAGGCTCATCGATTCGTGGTCGGCATTAGCAGCGGCACTCTCCTCCATCAGTATGAAGTTGTTGGTGGCGGAGGCAGCCAGTGAGAGGGTGGGCAGTGTGGAAGAAACGAGGTAGTTGCCCGTGCTGAGGTTCTTGATTTGCACGGCGTAGGGGTCGTTGCCGCTGATATTCCACAGGTGGTTTGGCTGCGTTTTATTGGTTTCGACATTGTCGTATGCCAAAGTACCACTGTTGTCGTAGGCGTAGCCGTCATTCGTTACAAAATTGAAGGCACGCGCTCCACGCAACTTCAGGAAATTCTCCGATAGGCGGTCGGTGGTATAGGTCACGTAGATATTGGCATCAGCTTGTGGCGTGGTGCTGATCTTTACCTCGTCAGTAAGTTGTTCGGCTGATGTGAATGCTTCATCGAATGAATAGAACTTCACAGTCTCACCTATGAGATAGGGACTTCGGATGTCGGCAGGTATGTCAGCCATGCTGCCCAGCGCTTTTCCCTCAGCCTGCTTGACAACCTGCTTGATGGCAATGTCGCCTGACTTGTTTACAATGTAGTAGGTATAAGTGTGCAGAGGTAGAGTGACGGCATCTGACGCCTTATTGTCACTTGTCCGAATGGCAATCGCTTTGATGCTTGTCATAGTACTGGTGACTTGAATCGCTGCTGTATACGCAGTGCTTTCGGCCGTTGGGGTCGTACCGTCTGTAGTGTAGCGTATGGAAGTACCCTCCAAAGAAGAAAGCTCAACAGAACCATCGGCATTGATAGTAAAGGCAGGGGGTATTATCGCTTCTTCCAAATAAAATGGAGCATTGCTGTCAGTCTTTGTATATACACCGATAATACCTGCTGTATTTGTATAACCTGTTGGACCATTTTGTTTGCCTTGTTGACCTGTCAATGCGTTTTTGTTGCCACCATTTACTACTAACCACTTCCTGTCTGCTGCTCCACCAACAACATCCTTAGGAGAAATAACATAATGTCCATTGTCCGACTCAATCGTGAACAGTTCCTTGTCATCAAGATTCTCTTGAGCAACAGCCTCCAAATGCACACGCAAACGGTCTGCATTATTCGTTGTATTTATTTTGCCGTTAGAAGTTAAGTACCTGCCAGTTGAGGCTTGTTTGATATAGTAGTAGGCTTCATTGGGAGCAGGGGCCTTCTCTATTGTCCAGATGGCCTTCCTTACATCATAGACACCGTCTCGACATTGATAGGTGGTGAGGAACGGCATGCCATTATCTGTTCCCGTAAAGTTATCAGTAGCCTGGTAGTAGCACCATCCTTCCGTAGGACAAAGATAGAAGTTGTTTGTGTTTGCGGGATTGTTCGTGTCATAACCTCTTGTACCAATATAATATGTTCCCGAATAGCCTGTTCCCTTCGCGCCATCCCTTTTCTGTGGTTGGAAATTTGCGCTCTTCAGCCAGAGGGCGAGGTTGGAGTCGATGGTGGCGGTATAGGTGCGCTTCGAGGCTTCGTCTTTGAAGTCTTCGCTTTTGATATCGAGTTTGGTGGAGGCTTTCACGGTGCGGGTTTGACTGATGTCGGCGGGGGCGACGGTATAGACCTCGAGACCGTTCTCAGCCAGCCTGTAGCCTTTGTCGGGGGTCACAGCGAGGAACAACTTCGTCGTGCCGTCACGCTGAGCTACCTGAGTGATAACGATCGTACCGCCCGTCAGCCCTTCTTTCTGGCCGATGGTGATCGTGCCGTCCTTATCAGCCTGCAGTTCCGTACCTTTCTCTCCATAAATAACCTTTACGTCTGCCCACGCCCCGATGCTGACCATCATCAGCAGCATCAGGGTGAGCATTCTCATCAGTGTCTTCTTCATATCGTGTGTCATATATTCTTGTTTCATTTGTCTTGAATCCGTTGAATCCGTGTAATCCGTTGTCTCTAAATTAGAATATCATCCCTTCTTCTACAAACAATTTAATCGACAGTGTTGGCAGAACTAGCCAAGCGATGCTTGGCTCTTTCTATTGCCATTTGCAGTTTATTCTCCAGCACGTTCCGGTCTGGCAGTTTTACAAGATACTCTGCCACCCGAATATTGCTCTCTTCCAAATGCATTAACTCAATGTGCTCTTCATTCTTGCCTGCACATAGAATGAGACCTATGGGCTGATTCTCCCCTTCCACCATTTCGTTTTTCTTAAGCCAGTTCAGGTATAATTCCATCTGGCCTTTATATGATGCTTTGAAAGATCCCAGTTTCAAATCGATAGCAACGAGACATCTTAGCCTGCGATGGAAGAATAACAGGTCTATGTAGTAGTCTTCATTGTCGATTGTGATGCGCTTCTGTCTTGAAAGGAAAGCGAAGTCGGCCCCCAATTCGCAGATAAATTGCTGCAGTTCGGCAATAATGGCATCTTCTAAATCCTTCTCCGAATAGGTGTCATGTAGGCCAAGGAAATCCAGAATATATGGGTCGCGAAATACCATGTCGGGAGAGAGTTGTTCTTTTGGGAGCAACGATAGTTCTTTCTGTATCGTCTCTTCTGGCTTTTTACTAATCGCTGTACGCTCGTAGAGCATGGAATCAATCTTCTTACGAAGAGTGCGCACGCTCCAGTGTTCCATCTGGCACATTTCGATATAGAAGTTTCGTTTCAATTCGTCTTCTAAGGGAATGAGCGCGATGATATGTGTCCATGTCAATTGTCGTATCAGTGAAACGACAATTCCTTTTTCTGGGAATCTCTCAGCGAACTGCATCATTCTTCTGAGATTCTTTTCAGAAAAGTTTGTTCCGTATTCCTGCTGCAATTGTCGTGACAGCGATACGACAATCTGCTTGCCATACTCGGCTCGTTTGTTGTCAAGAATATATGAATTGATGTAAGTCCCAATTTCCCAGTAGAGCATGGTCATGGCACTATTAACGGTTACCGCCACTTTATGTTTGGCAGCCTCTATCAAAGTCCTTAGTTTCTCAACAAGAGCCTTGTCTTCTTCTTTTATTATCGGTAATTCGTTTGCCATTACTTTTTCCATTGTGCTCACAATATGTCAGACACTTTGTGAGATTGAATTAAATGCCATAATCCGCGAATTGGCGACATGGCCTTTTAACAGGTATTCCTTCAGCACCCCATTTGCCCACTGTCGAAACTCTATGCCTCTTTTGGTATTGACGCGAAATCCTACAGATATGATAGCATCAAGGTTGTAGAATTCTATTTTTCGTCTGACATCTCGATTCCCCTCTCTGCGAACTAGTTCCAAAATGGAACTTGTTGACTCCTTCCTGAGTTCTTCACAATCATAAATATTTTGCAGATGTTTTGTTATGGCCTGCCTATTCGTCCCGAACAACTCACCCATTTGCGCTTGATTCAGCCAGACGGTGTCATCCTCCAGTCGCACCTCGAGGCGTACGGTCTCGTCGGGCTGGTAGAGAATGATCTCTCCCTGCTGCGGTCCGTCGTGCTGCGTGGTGTGTATATCGTTCGTCATATATCGTTGCTTCATTAATCACAAAGTGTCAGACACCTTGTGCGCAATGTTCTTGCATAGCCAAAATCCTTACCTTTGAAATCAAAGTCAGTCTCCAAGTCATATCCTGCGTCAATGTCTCTCTGTACAGTTCCAGCGTCAAAGTGAACTTTGCCGCTTCTCTCACTTAATCACGACCTTGGAATCCTTCCTTGCTCGTTCACGCTCGGAAGCGTCAAAGTGAACTTTGCCGCTTCTCTCACTTAATCACGACCTTGACGCCACCATTGATGTAGACACCTTTCTGCGAGGGCTTGCCGCTGAGGCGGCGGCCGTCGAGGGTGTACCAGGCATCAGGGCGCTGTGAGGCGAATGTGACGGGGGCCTCGATGGCCGTGGTGCCGGTGCCGTCGATGACGAGCATCGAACGGGTCTTGACGAACTGCTCCTTTGCCGGCTGCAGGTAGATGCCGCCAGCGGGGATTCTGCCGGCCTGGGAGAGGTAGAACACGTCGTTGTAGAGCAGGTAGACCTCGCCCAACCCGACCTCCTGTCCGCCCTCGGGGGCCACCTGGAGCGAGTATGTGGTGCCGCCTGTCTGTTTCTTCACGGTGATGTCGCCGTCCTGGTCTGTGGCCTTGGCGGTGACGAAGTCACTGTCGTCGAGGCCCTTGCTGAAGAGCAGCACGGGCACGCCGGCCGGGATGACCTTCACCTCGTCGAGCACCACCCTGCTGCCGTCGACGCCAGTGACGGTGTAGGCCGTCAGCATGGAGGGCACCTGCAGGGCATCGCTGCTGACGAAGGTGTCGTAGTCGTTGTTCGTGCCGAAGGCGACGCCCGTCATCTGGGTGCCGCCAGTGCTGGTGATGGTGGCCTGGCCCCAGTCGTCGGAGGCTTTGTATTCATTATAGAGTTGTCCTGCGACATCAACGGTCACCTCCTTCGAGAGGGTGTTCCGGCCGAGGCCCACAATCTTCGAGCCCTTCAGGGTGATGGTCTTGAGGCTGCCGAGGCTGGCGAGCAGACCGTCGCCCAACTCCTGCACACCCTCGCCGACTGTCAGCGAGACGATCTGATCCTTGAACGCCTCCCAGGGAGCGGTCTCTCCGAGGGTGGCGGCGCCCTCACCGTCGAGTGTCAGCGACGTGTTCCCGGCATCGCCTGTCACCTCCCAACTCACGTCCGATCCGTCTATCTTTCCAGAGGTGACGGGCTTGTCCACCTCGTGGAAGTCAGCCTTCGTGATCCAAGCACCGAGACCTTCGGGCACGGTGAAACTATACTCGCGCTGGGCGGTGAGGTCGTCGACATCGTCTTTCTGTCCCTCGCCGTCAGCGACCACCAGCGTCAGCGTCAGCGGCTTCTGGCCGATGGCCGGTGCCGTGCTTTCCCCCTCAGTACGGGTGGCCAGCGAGGGGTCCCTGGCCGGGATCACCTCGATGTCTTTCTTGGCGATATAATAGTCGGTGGCAGGCGTCACCGTGATGACCACCGTCTGTCCGCTCGACTTCTCTTCGTTGACGACGATCGTGCCACCTGTGTAGTCGCCCGTTCCCGTGACCACCACTTCCTGAGTCTCCTGGGCCTTCACGCCCATGCTCATCACCACCATCAGCAGCATGAGCAACAGTGTCTTTGTATTCTTCATATCTTTAAATTATCGCGAACATATTATATAATATAAATGCAAAAGTAACATATTTTCTTTATATATACAAGAGATTTATCGAAAAATTTCTTAAAAAGGGGTTTTTGACGGCATATTTTCCGTAACTTTGCAGAAAAATCTATAAAATTGCACCTGTTATGCCAAGAAAGAAAAGCGGATTCCCGTATGAGGTCCACCCCACGCCGATGAAGGGGAAGGACGGCCGGAACATCGTCTACGCCAGACCCGCCAGAGGGTACAAACTCGACATCAAGGCCCTCGACAAATACTGCAGTGAGAACTATCAGACCAGGGACGGCGAACTGGAGTTTGTGCTCGGCCAGTTTCTGAAGGGTGCCGCCGAACTGATGGCGAGGGGCTACCGGGTGGAGACGCCCATCGGCTCGTTCGTACCCAAGTTGGGACTGCGGCGGGAGATCACCGATGCCGACGAGGTGGAGAACAGCGACGTGATGCTGGTGGGCGTAGACTACAATCCGGGGAAGATATGGAACAAAGCCATCGAGGGGTGGCTCTACGACGGATTCCTGCGTGTCGACAACCCCAACGTGCAGCAGTTGATGCAGGACACGGAGCGCCTGGAGCAAGCCTTGAGGGAGTGTCTGAAACAGGACTACGTCACCGCCAGGTCGTTTGCCTACCACGCCAACCTGACGCTATACTCGGCCCGCAAGCAGTTGGAGGCCTGGACGAAGGGAGAAAACCCGAAACTGATGAAGTCGAAAATAGGCAAGACGGATATCTATACGGAGATTTAACCGTGCTATTTTGCTGCCCCTTCTGCCCCTTTTAGAGATTTCTTCCTGAAACACAACCAATTAGCAGGGGCAGCATCACCTATTTTTGCTACCCCTCTACTGCCCCTTCTGCCCCTTTGCACAAGAGGGTCATGAGCGCAGGCTTAGGTAGTAGCCCAGCACACCATTATTCTTGAACTTCCGCCAGCGCAGTTTCTTGGCAGACTCGCTGATATCCCGCAGGGAGGGCAGATCCTGTGACTTCAAATGACATGACAGTTCCTTCTGGATGGCAGTGGTCGTCCAGAAATGCTCACGCGTGTGCTGGGAGACCGGCTCGAAGTACTGTCCGAGTATCATCTCCGGCGCCGACTCCTGCTGATAGCGCCGGTTGTGCTGCTGGATCTCCCGCTCGTCGTCGCTGGTGAACCAGTAAAGGCAGTCCGGACTGCGCAGTTCGCTCACGGCCTGGGCATACATCTGCTTGTAGGGGATGGTGCCGCCCATGTCGACCTTGCCCGTCACCTCGACACAGAGGTAGCGACGCGTGCCGTCGCCCGAGGGCAGCGGCGAAGGGTCGTTGGTGGTGGCAATAAACGAACAGAGGCGCGGCGTCATCATGTACTGGTCCGACCGCATCTTCCGCACCTGCACCTCCTTCTCCGTCAGCAGCCGCTTGATCCTAGCCTGCTCGCGGGGAGTCTTCGCGTCGTACTCGTCGATGTTCACCAGCCACATGCGTCCCAGGACGCGCTCCACCTGCTCGGCATTGTCCATCTTGATGTCCTTCATGTAGTACTCGCGCATCGAGGGCGGCAGGATATGGTTGCAGAACTGGGTCTTCAGGTAGCCCTGCTCGCCGATGAGCAGCGGCACCATCGAGTTGCCGTAGTCGCGGTTCAGGTCGAGGGCCTGGGCCACCATCGCTAAGAGCCAGCGGTGGAAGTACTGGGGCCAGCGAACGTAGTCCGTGGGCAGGCGCCGCGCGAAGTCCTCGATATAGTCGGTCTTGCCGTCCCAGGGGCCGCAGGCGGCGAGGAACTCGTGGATGGGGTTGTAGTCAGCCACGTGGGCGCTCTCCACATAAGTGCGGATGTCGCTCATCCAACTCTCGCCGCCCTCCTTCATCTCCTCGACGACAAGGCTGCGCAAGTCCCTGTCCGTCAGCGGTTTCCACTGCTGGTAGCGCAGGTCGTTGGGGCGGAACTCGGTCACCCGCTTCACCACATTGTAGCGCAGTTCGTAGCGACGGCTGAGGAAGTCCTCTATCGAGCGCATGATGCGCTCCTTCTCGTTCATCTGCGAAACGGGCACTCCTTTGTAAGGTTTTTTATAGGCATTGCGGAACGTCTTCCGGACGAGGTCCATGCCGAGCGGCCTGAAGCGGGCGTTCCAGCCGGCACGCACCACGCAGCCCTCCTCCGCGAGGCAGGCCTTCGCACAGTAGTCGGCCAGCGCCTGCAGACAGGCCCTCATGTTCTCAGGCTGGTCGTCGAGGGCCTTCGACAGACAGGTCTGGAACTCCAGGTCGATCCTGTTCCGCTCGTCGGAGTCGGGATACCACACGACCGTCCCGTCGTCGTCGGCCTTCGTGCCCGCGTAGACACCCAGCGGGTCGCGGGCCTCGCGCACCACGGGCATCGGCAGCGCCTCGGGGTTGTAGTAGAGTTGCGGGTCATAACTCATCCGGCAGCCGCGCGTGAGCGACTGCTCCCCCACGAGCAGGTCGCACATCGCCAGAGAGGTGTATAGTCTGGCCGCGTTCTCATGAGCCTCCTGCATGAATCCGAGATAGTCGTCTTTGTCAATGTTTTTGGCATCTTTCAGGTCACAGCGCACCACCACCTTCAGCGTCACCCCGCTGACACCCGCAAAGGCCAGCAGCGTGTAGGGTATCTGACTGACGCGCCTGCGCAGTTCGCCGATCTGCCCCGCGCCCTGCGGACAGGGCACGTTCAGCATCAGCAGCCCCGTCAGCGCGTTGGGCTTGTCGAAGCCGTCGCGCCCGAAGGTGGCGCTGAACACGAGATACGGCAGGCGGTCGCTGTCGAGGAGCAGGTACCGGGCGGCGCCCTTCGCGATGGCGAGCCTCGACCTCAGCGCAATGGCTGCGACACGGTCGGCGGCCTCCTTCGTCTGTGGCGAGCGCATGCGCTCCACGATGGTATCGAGGTCTGTGGTGACAGGGACCCCGAAGGCTCCCGCCTTGGTCTTGATTTTCGTAATCTTCATAGTCGTTTTGAGTTGTTTTCTATCAGCCTGCAAAGGTACACATAAGCGCGCAAATAACCAAATATTTCGTGGATTATTCACGGACAAAACATGCGCATCACCATGAATCTGGCAAGTCTGCACCATTGGCGATGCCTCCTAATGTTGTTGCTGATGCCTTCTAACGCTGTTGCCGATGCCTCCTAACAGGGACGGAAATGCCTGTTTATAGGGGTTTACAGGCATCTTCAAAGGGGGTTTCCCCTATCCTTACTATCGTTTGCCTATACTCAAACGATCGTTCGCCTATACTCAAACAATCGTTCGCCTATAGGCAAACGATAGAACTCAAAATTTCGAGGGGCAGCACGGGGCAGCAGAGGGGCAGCAAAATCGGCACATACTGCCCCTGCTATATATTTAAAAATCAGTTGCTTAGCCTTAAAAGGGGCAGCAAGGGTAGCAAAAACGTGCATTAAAACTGCTCAAAGTTGAGCCAACTACCTGTTTCAATAGCCCATTGTTAGGGGGAAGGGGAAACAGAAGAAACGGAATTACCAAACTTTTGAAGGATTTTTCACACATTCTTCTTTAGTCTCATGATTTTGTGCTAACTTTGCACACATAATTTATAGCAAAGACGATCCTATGGCAAAGATTAAAGTTCAAAATACGGAGATTACAATTGTTTCTCATAATGACGACGACTACATTTCACTGACAGATATGGCTCGTAGTCAGTTGCAGGAACACATCATTTTCCGATGGCTCAGTCTGAAAAGCACGATTGAGTACCTTGGAGAATGGGAAATGCTCTACAATTCAACTTTTAATTGTACCGAATTCGGTACATTTAGAAATATGGCGGGCAGTAATAACTTTGTTCTGTCAGTCAAGACCTGGATAGAAAAGACCGGAGCCATTGGTATCTTTTCTAAAGCGGGACGATATGGTGGCACTTATGCCCACCGCGATATAGCCTACCACTTTGGCATGTGGATAAGCCCTAAATTTCAACTGTTACTGGTCAAGGAATACCAACGGCTGAAAACTGAGGAACAGAAAATGTTGGGCTGGACGGCAAAGAGAGAACTTTCCAAGATTAACTACCATATTCATACCGATGCTATCAAAAGCCATCTTATACCTGAAGAAATAACCGCTGAGCAGGCCAGTATCATCTATGCCGAGGAGGCCGACGTGCTTAATGTGGCTATGTTTGGAATGACTGCGAAACAATGGCGCGAAGCAAATCCAGACCTCAAAGGCAACATCCGTGACTATGCCACAATTAATGAACTCATTTGTCTCTCGAATATGGAAAACATCAACGCTGTACTTATAAATGAGGGCGTGTCACAAGGTGAGAGACTTGTTAAGTTGAATCAGATTGCCATTCAGCAGATGCAAGTGTTGGAGGGAAACAGCAATAGGGAATTGTTAAAATAGCGACTTTATGGAAACTTTTAAATCTGTAAAAGAACTGACCCGTGGACTTCAGCAAGGCGCAAGATTGCTGAATGATATGTTCTTGAAAAGGAAAACAGTTACTGTGAAGTATGACAAGACTTCTCCGATTCTGAAGCCCCTGACGGATGCCTCGGCGTGCCTGCAAGCCCTTGTTGCCCAAGCAACAGGCAGGAAGCGCAGGGGGATCTGTGGTGCCTTCATGGCGACGGCCGTGCTGTCGCTGCTACTGACCCTACTGGCATCGTGCTCAGAGAAGAAGGTGTACAGGATAGGTGTGTCGCAATGCGCCGAAGGCCGATGGCGCGAGAAGGTGAACAACGAGATGCTGGCCGCCCAGCACCTGTACGACAAGGATGTCAAGGTGATCATAGCCAGCGCCCACGACGACACGGACCTGCAGATCAGGCAGATCGACAGTCTGGCAGCCTCGGGCATCGACCTGCTGGTGGTGGCCCCCAACGAAGAAGCCCCTGTCTCGGCCGCCATTGAGCGCGTCAGGCAGAAAGGGATTCCCGTGATATGCTTCGACCGCCATGTGGCTGGCGACAACTACACCGCCTTCATCGGCGGCAGCAACCGGGAGGCAGGCCATGCAGTAGGCGTGAACGCCGCCGACGTGGCCAGGGGCCTGGCCACCCGCGGTTACAGGCCGCTGATACTCGAGGTGACGGCCCTGATGAGCAGTTCGCCCGCCAAGGAGCGCCACAAAGGCTTCGCCGAGGCCATGGAGGGGCACGGCGAACTGGACTACATCTGGCGTGAGAGCGACTGGAGTTCGGAGGGCACCTACCGCATCGTGAAAGACCAGATAGACAAGGGGCCGCTGCCCGACATCGTGTTCTGCCACAACGACGGCATGGCCACAGGAGCCTACAAGGCGGTAGTGGAGACAGGCACACAGGACAAGGTCAAGATCATGGGCATCGACGGCATGCCTGACGAAGGGCTCGACTACGTGCAGTTCGGCCACCAGTTGGCCAGTTACGTCTATCCGACGGGAGGCTCGGAGATCGTCAGACTGGCGCTCGACATCCTGGAAGGCAGGCCATACAAGAAGATGAACCATCTGGAAGGCATCCTCGTGGTGCGTGAGAACGCATGGCCCATCGCCACCACGACCAGGGAACTGATGAGGCAGCAGAAAGGCCTGGTGACCATCCAGGACAAACTGGAGAACTCGCTGGTGCTCTACGACACCCAGCGGAAGGTGCTCATCGGCAGCATCGTATGTATCGTCGTGCTGGTAGTGGCCATCATCATGATCCTGCTGGCCTGGCGGCAGTCCAGGAAGAACCTGCGCCACCGCCAGAGCATGAACGAGGAGCAGACACTCTTCTACACCGATGCCAGCAACCGCCGGCTGCATGAGATCTTCGTCAGGCCGGCAGACGACACACCGGCACCCAAGAGCCAGGACATGCTCTTCGCCGAGCAACTCAACGATGCCATCCGCAAGAACATGTCGAACCCCAATCTGAAGATGGACGAACTGGGCGAAGAGATAGGCCTGAGTCGCGTACAACTATATAGAAAGGTGAAGGCCATCACCGGACAGACCCCTGTGGAACTGCTGCGGCAGATGCGCCTGCAACAGGCCTACGCCCTGCTGACCTCCACCACCAAGACCGTCGCAGAGATCGCATACGAGGTGGGCTTCGGCACCCCGGGATATTTCTCTTCCTGCTTCAAGAAACAGTTCGGCAAGTATCCCACAGACCTCAGGGCGGAGTAGGGTTTACAGTTTACGGTTTACAGTTTACGGTTTACAGATGATTACACTTGCGGATGACACTCGCCTACAGTCATTTCAACTGTAAACTGTAAACCGTAAACCATAAACCGTAAACCGTAAACCGTAAACTGTAAACAAAACAAGAAAACATTTTTGACATAATAGTCAACGATTGTTTCATGTAACATTTTTGATAGTCCCTGAACGATTTTTATTATACCCATACCTTAT
>OCTX012278745.1_pt1 | contig 36283 bp, 44 predicted proteins | sample 1539691 | NCBI WGS metagenome assembly OCTX01 (sample SAMN02144231, study PRJEB22623) | gut metagenome | biome: sheep rumen | host: Ovis aries | place: New Zealand
CGCCTGTCGCTACCGTGGTTTCGATGTCTGTAACTATGCCCGCTGCCGTCTGCACGGATCCGGCTATATCTGCCGCTATAGTTGCCATCTGGTCTATATACGCCTGCTGTGCCGCCTGTTCTACGTCCGATACTTCTATGCTAGGCTGGCATTTAGTTTTGAAACGTCGGCTTTTTTTAAGACCGGCGGCAGTAGTCCACGTGACTACTGCAACGCCGTTGTTTTTATGCTGTGTCGCCAGCTGTCCGATCGTCCATGTCAGCGTGTTCCCTTCCTGCACGGCTGCGTCGTACGAATCCCCGGCAAATGCCGGTACTGTATACGGTGCCCCGTCGATCGGATAATGTATGATCGTCGCCGTTCCAGGTCCGACGGCTTCGGCAATTGCCGTAAGATCGAACACTACCTGCCGCACGTTATATTCTCCCTGGCGACCGATCTCGATATCCTCTTTCGGTCCGCTTTCCATGACTTTGATATGCTGTTCTATCATCCTATACCCCCGTTAAGTTGTCGAACCGTCTGTTATTGATATGATCAGACATTCATCTTCGACTGTTGTCGAAACCGTTTCGAACGAGATATTAGGATCTAACTTAGCTTTCGTTATGGTCCCGTCCGCGATCGTGAGCGCTGCCATTTTGCCCTGGTCTATTTTTTTCTGCAGTGCAGTCTCCAGCGCCGCTGTGTTAAGTTCCGGGCTAGATACGTCGTTGTAGCACGACGCGATAGCATCGTGGATAGAATCGCGCACGTCCCCGCCCTGTTTAGCCTGCATAATGTTGTTTAGCGCTGTCGCTATAGGTATTGTCGGTGTCCTGCTCATATATCCCCCTTTTACGATCCGCTTACCGCTCCGTGCCATCCGTTACCGTCGATAAAACCACACAGTACCGAATAATCGCTCTGTCTATTCTGGTAAAACCTAAATGATCCGCTGCCTCCGATATAGAAATCTGTATTAGTTCCATCATGCCGCATTATCAGCTGATTTCCTTTTTCAAGTCTGAATTCTCCAGAAGATGCCACTTTTAAATACAGCCCGTCTTTAGATTCAAGAACTACCTGGTAAGTACCGTCGTTATAATCTGCGGCAAGGTCCAGCAATCCCGCTAATCTCGGATTAGGATCTATACTTATATCATCGTAGTTGCTTGAGTAATACCCTCTTAACAGGGATTCTTTTATTTCCAGTCTTTCATCGCCATCGTCAGACGTCAGCGTACCGTCCGGGAACAACTTCATGTACGGCGTATTTATCGTCAGCTGTTTAGCCGTCAGCGCGCCCGTTTCCATGTTAAGCACGAAGTTATTATTTACGTCCGACAAGATCCCTGCTTTTATGAGATTCGCAACTAACGTACCTGTCAGTATGTAGTCCGCGCAGAATGTCCCGTTAAGGCTCCATGCTGACGTATACGGGCCGTCGTATCCGTTCCGGCTAAATGCTATACCTGCCATGCTTATCTGCATTATATTGGTCGCCTGGTTCTTATCCGGGTTATCCATGTAAAGATCTCTCAGCCAGCGCCCCTGCTCGTCGTATTCTGACAGCTTATACCCGCCGTTCGTGCCCTGGAACATGGCTACCATGTTGTTCATTGTATCGTCCAAAATCTTCTGTATCGTAGTAGACGCCTTGTGAACTTCTGTCTTAATATCGCCCGCCGTGCCTGATACTTTGGCGCTTACTGTCTTTTTGTTTATGACCGTTTCTGACAGCGTTACCGTGTCATTCTGCGGGGCCAGCGGGTGCAGTGTCAGTTCCCAGATCGGGAACGTCCGGTCCATCCCGAACGCTTCAGCCTGGCAGTTCACGCGGTCGCCCACGTTCATAGACTGCACGTCCGCGCCCATCTGCGCAAGGTCGATCGCCTTTACTTTGAGTACCAGCTTTTCATACTGTACGTCTGACAGATAGCTGTTACCTGCCGTTTTCAGTGCCGCTGCCGTTGTGATATCGTCAAATATAACCGTGTCCCATACGTGGCCGAAAGACGCTATGCCCGCCTGCGATTCAAGATAATTCTTGTTATTGTTCACTGACTTAATATCTAACCGCTGTTCAAATCCTTCTGCCGTATCGCTGTCGATCTTAGCCCCTAAAGGTATGATGCAAGTCTTTACATCATCTGCCGTCATGCTTTCCGAATAGTCCAGCATGTTTTCACCAAACCGGATACGCTGCTCGCAGAAGACGCCATATTCGGATATTAGAAGGTAGTCAAGGTATAAACGATTATTTGTATGTCTCAGCTTAAAAACGCCGCCAAGCGGGGCCTGTAGCTGTTCCCGCAGGGCGTCCAGCGTCTTTTCGTAGTTCGTCGTTTTGCCCTGCGTGTCGCGCGTGTTCGTGACCGTCACTATTCCGGGATAGATCTTTTTCCTGTCGTCGTTGCCCATCTGGGCGTTATGTTCTTCAAGGCAAGCATTTATGAACGCCAGCGGCGTTACCACGCCGTAGTTATACTGCGGCTGGACGCTGTCGAACAGGAACGACAGCGCGCCGACGGCATATACGGACTTATTGCCGTTCTTATCTTTCCCGGATTCGCGGACTTCACCATAGAATATTTCTGTGCCGTCACGCTTTACGCTTACCATTGTTTTCCTGTCAAAAACATTATTGTATTCAGGATTCGTTTTCGGCAGCTTGAACTTGCAGTATCCCGCCTCGCTGACTTTCAGCTTTGTTTCCGGGTTGAATACTGTACATATTTCGTCGCCCGGCCAGTATGCTATCTTGTCGTCTAAGTAAATCTCGTACATTATAAAGATCCTGCCCTGTAATCTATAATGACATTTGCAGTTCCGCCGAATGTCAGCACCACATCATCATCGCCGCATACCCGTATCTGCGGTATTCTGTTATCACCAGCCTGCAGCGTAAATGTCCCGGATACGCCCGACGCGCGGACAGTGACCGGCGCGTGTATAACATCCGTAACTGTGATTATAGGCACTACCGACATATTGCCCTTTTGTATCGTTATCTGTGTCCCGTCGTCTATTCCACGTTCGCCCAGGTATCTTATAACGCCATCCTCAAAGCTGAACGGGTCCCATAACCACGGCTCCTGCGATGATGTAATCTCGTATTTGTACGGATCCGCATCCGGTATCTCGATCGAGAATGTGCCAAGCTGCCGCTGCCGTTCAAAGCCGTTGACCGACGCGCGCCCCTGCCAGTAATGCCCTGTATCGTCGTCAAATATGACTTTTACAAGTCTGCCGTCTATGGCGTTCCTTATCCTGGATATCTGGTTCTGCCAGTCGTATCTGTCATGCGCTCCCGCAAGTTCTATCTTGATCGCCCTTGACTTATATACCGGCCGTCCTGCGATCGTTTCTGTAACGTCCAGCTTTCCAGACATTCCGGGGACATATATATAATTTTCTTCCTTCACGACGTCCCCGATATAGTCAGTGTTCGTTATCGTGCAGCGCCAGTCCCGGAAAGTATGGTAACTGGCGCCGCTCTTGACTACCTCGATCAACGCCCCGAATGTTTTCGGATTAGTAATAATCACTGGTATTTATCCCTCTCTGTCTCACGTCCAAGAAAACTGTTCATATCGTCACCAAGCCCGCCTACAGTCGCGCCCGTATCGAGCACTACAGGGCGGTCCATCTTCGTTACGACCTGCGGCATATACCTGTCAAGGATCCCGACGACGTCGGCCATAACTGCGGCCATGCCGTCTGTCCGGCTGCTTACTACTCTGTCGATCAGGTCGATAAGGTGCTTTTCACCGCTTACAACTTCATTGCCAGATTCGCCGCCCGCAAGCAGTCTGTCGCCCGCTGCCCCGAATACCGTCGGGGAGTTAAGGACCCGCGCCCTGTCCATGGCCTTGTCGTACCATTCGACCGAAAGTGTGCGGGGATCCGGTATTGTTCCCAGTACCGGGACGTCGATATAATCACCGACTATGATATGCGGCAGTTTAAGGTCCGGCAGTGACCAATCGAAGTTGAAAAGACCTTTTATATGGTCGACTACATCGCTAACTGTATTTTTCACATTATCAAATTTTTCTGATACTTTATTATGAATTTCCTGTGCCTTGTTAGCTACAGATTCGGTTATCTGTGACCACTTATCTGAGGCGGCCTGTTTAATGCCGTCCCATTTCTCGCTGATCGCGTTCTTTATGCCGTCGAACTTGTCTCTTGCCGCCGTTTTAAGGTCTTCCCACTTCTGGGCGACATTCTCTTTCAGTTCCCCGGCTTTTTCCTTCACCGTGTCCCAGTTCTTCCAGAGCGCAACGCCTGCAGCTATGACCGCGGCAATGGCCACGACTATACCGACCGGTCCTGTCAGTACCGCACCTAATACCGTTATTAGCCCGGATACTGATTGTATGGACCCCATGATAGCGCCGATCGTGCTGATAGCGCCGCCTACTACTGTTATAACTGATCCTATCGCGCCTACTATCGTGCCGATCGTGCCTATAAGCCCGCCCAGAATTCCAAGTGCCGGCGCAATGGCGGCGACTAAAAGCAGGATAGTAGCAATGTTCTGTTTCGTACCTTCATCTAATCCGGCGTACCATGTCGTCAGTGCCGTGACTTTCTCCGTTATCGCGTCAAATGTCGGCTGCAGATTCGTCAGCATTTCCCCGGCCAGATCCGCGCCCGCCACCTTCAGGTTATTAGTAGTCGTCGTCAGCTGGTCCCACGGGTCAAGCGTCGATTCATAGGTATCCTGGACGGTCGTTTTATAGCTGTCAAGGGACGCACTCAGGTCGTCAATATTAATACGCCCTTCACGTATCGCCTGCGCCATTTCCGGCGCGCCTTTCGACCCAAACAGCTCTGTAGCTATCTGCATAGCCTCTGTCTCTGTCGTAGCGTCCTTAATGCTCTGTATCTGTTCCCCTAATACATCGCCTAACGACTTGCCCTCTTCCGCAGCTTCTTTCTGCGCTTTTTTCAGCGCCGCCATGGCAGTAGACGTGTCTACGCCGTTCGCTTCGAACTGTGCCAGCAGGTTTATGCTTTCCGGCAGTGACAGTCCCATTTCCTTGAATATGGCACCGTTCTTATCCAGTGCAGCATATAATGTGTCCATTGATATGCCCGTATCCTGCCCGACTTTCGTCATAAGACCTAATACAGACTGCGTATCTTCGACGTCAAGTCCGAACTTAGTCATGATCGCGTCGACCTGGTCGATAGAGTTATTCAGGTCCGTTCCGTTGATTTCCGCAAACTCTATGAACTGCTGCGACAGGTCGCCCAGCGCGTCGCCGGTCAGCCCGAAGCGTGTATTGACTTCGCCTACTGCAATACCTGCTTTTTCCGCGTCTGTCGGTATGCTTCCAAATACCCTGTCCATCTGGTCTTGCAGCGCTTCTGCGGCTTCACCTGTCGCGCCGGTCTTAGTTATTATCGTGTCATATCCGGCGTCAAGTTCCTTTGCCGCCGCTACCGCGCCCGCCGCGATACCCGCTGCCGCTGCCGAAACAGGTGCCATGCCTTTAGCTACGCCTGTAACTTTGTCGCCTGCCCCTTTCAGCTTGTCGCCCACGCCCTGCAGCTTGTCGCCGGTCTTGCTCATTGCGTCGCCCAGGTTCTCAATCGCATTCTTTGATATGTCGGCATTCTTCTGCATATTCTGGGACAGTTCGAAAGATTTATCTGTCAGCGACTGCAGTTTCTGTTCTGTCTCTATGATCTCGCGCTGGAGCGCGTCGTATTTATCCTGCCCGATATCATCCGGCGTCACGTTCTCAGCGGCCGCTTTGAGCGTTTCCAGACGTTCTTTCGTCGTGTCTACCGACTTCTGCAACAGCTGCTGTTTTTGTGCCAGCAGTTCCGTGTTCGTAGGATCCAGTTTTAAAAGCCTGTCAACGTCCTTTAAAGAGCGGTCCAGGTCTTTAAGCTGCTTATCTGCAGACGACAGCGCTTTATCTAATTTTGTAACGTCGCCGTTTATCTCGACGGTCAAACCTTTGATTCTACTTGCCATGCTTAAATCTCCTAACAAAATAAGCGGCTGTTATGCCGCTTATCATCCCATTAAGAACGCGTGATATTCTTTCTGTCCAGCCTTCAGCGGATAATCATAACTGTCGTTGCTCTTTTCAGTAAGCATATCCCACACCATCCCACAGCTGATCATGTCCAGTTCATCCATAGTCAGTCCCAGCTGTTTGCACCTCAGCATGTACACTGCCGTGTTTATTTCGCGGGTGGTGCGGGGACCGAGTTTTTTCCCTTGCTCTTTTCCTTTTCGTTTGCAAACCACATATCTATGATTTCCGGCAGGATCTCATAGATAGAAAAGGTCTCGAAGGTGTCGATCCAGTCCCACGGATCCGGGTATTTTTCCCTGAATTCCTTCTGAGCGTCCGACGGCCGCGGCGTCGGTGACAGCGCCTGATACGCGAAACAGTAGGCCACGCGGACGAACTGCTCATAGTCTTCCATCTGGAGCGTTACGCCCGACATGTCGCCCTCGCTGCCGTCTTCTTTCTGCCTTTTCCGCGCTTCACTAAGCACCTTCAGGTCATTGATATCTTTGAGATAGTCCCTTGACGGGAACAGCTTATTATACTGAATCGGGGTAAAGGCAGACGCTTTAAAGTCTACCTTTTTCCCCGGTTCAACTTCTATACATTTGATCATCAGTTACCCTCTTTCGGTTCAGCAGGCGTCTGCTGGGCCTGCACTGCCGTGCCCGGTATAATTACCTGGTTGAACCATGCGTTATAGGTCGCCGCGTTCATTGTCGGCGTGATACCGCCCCTGACGATGTTTACATCCTCATTCGCGATCGTGACCGGGAGCGGGGACGCTTCGACGTGCAGTGTCTCTGTATCCGGCTCTTTCTGGTTGTCTTTATTGTCGCCTGCGATGTTCGGGCGGCTTGCTGAGCAGTTGTAGAAGATCCAGCGGATATTTTCTGCGTCGCCCTTGAATTCGCCCATAAGTGCGAACGGGACCGGGTCAGCGTCCGCGTCTTCATACTGAATACCTGTAACATCGTCGACCTTTTCAGCCAGGATATCTTTCTTGAAATCGTCGTCTATCTTAACGAAATTCAGGTCGCCGCTGTATCCGTTATTGGAACAGAATACGATATAGTCGATTCCGTCCGCGCGGATCTTGCCTACTTCACCTTCTGCTGAAAGGTCCATAGACATAAGCCCCGGTACACGCTTTACTGTTTCTCCGAACGTGATTGATCCGTCGTCCTGCCGTTCTCCGGGGCAGTAGTGACAATTCTTTACATCATAATGCCATTTGTTCTTGCTCATGGTTTAAACCTCCACAGTGTATATGATCGCCCACAGCGCCAGTTCTTCGATATATTCAGAATCCCGCTGCCATCTAAGGTCATTACCTTCCAGGACCTCATGTATAATAGTTTCCACGCCTGACACTTCAACGTCAGAATACAGCCGGATCCTCAGCCGCATGATATCGCAGTATCGAACGCCGTCTGCATATACCGGCACGTCTTCGAGCGTGTATTCCAGGAACGGCGGCCGGAGCCTTGCAAGCCTTTTAGCTTCGATATGGTCCGGGTGGACAGGGTCAAATGTGATATGCATACTGTTTACCATGCTTTTAACTTCTTCCCTTGTCACTTGCCCAGCTCCTTTTCTATGTGTTTCATGAATATCTCTTCAACACGTCCGTCAGACGGGAAATGCGGGTGCGCATCCGCGGGCGCCGGTCCCGCGTGCCCATGCTGCAACAGGTGCGCAAGTCCCGGCTTCTTTTTGTTATGCACAACTATTCCGTACTTCCGCATTGCCGCGGGTATCTTTGACGACCTCAGGCCGGATACATACTCTTTCGGGTTCCTGTACTTTCCAAGCACCCTTTTAGCATTCGCCCTTGTGGACTTCAATACGTCTTTCCCTGCCGCGTCTACAGCTTTCTGCAGCTGTTCCATGGTCAGTTTGCTGTAATCATCCAGGGCGGCTTTTACCGACCGTTCTACTGACGTCCCGTTCTCATTCCCGTTATATATGACCCAGTTATCAGCCATCGTCTGACACCTCAGAATATTCTATCGGGGCGGATTCGAGCGACAGCAGCCAGCTGGGCGGCATTTTCGTGTCTGATCGTGATTTCTGCCGTACTAAATACTGCTTGCCGTCAATCACGAAAAGATCGCCCTGGTCAACAGCTGATTCTATCGGGACTTTGACAGTTTTTACGATCTCGACACCTGCTACGTATGCGTCCCAGTATCGGCGTTCGCCTACTGTCGTTTCCTCGAAGTGTATATACTGCTGCCGCATTCCAGATATCCGTCTGTCTACGACGCTGTACGACGTGCCCCAGCCGTCCGGGTATGTCTGCAGGGCGTTCGGCTTTTTAATCTTCAGCATATCCCATAGCCTCCGCATACGCCTTTACATCGTTCTCGACGCGGCCGCCGACCAGATCCGAACTGAAGTCTGTTTCAAATGTTGACACCGCGCCAGATTCTGCACGTAAAACATATTCACACAAAAGTGCGTATCCTCTTGTGCCAGGGTCATATGTTTCGTCAGGGTCGAAATATCTTTTCAGATATTCCAACCCCGCTGCCGCTTCGTCCTGTATCCGGCGCGCTGTCGAATTGTCGGGCGTCTGCGTGTAGTGCAAGAAATCTAATAGATTTTCATATATGGATTCTTTCACTGCCATGCGTCATGCCCTCCGGATCATGCCTGTTCTTTGGTCTTTACTGTCCCCTTAACTTTGACCGGGAGTGCCGGGGCCTCAACATTTGTGATATCGAGATACTGGAACGACGTGTTGTCGACCGGCTGGCCATGGCCGTAAACGCGTGTAGTATAAACGCGGTTATCCTCGATAAACTGATTTTCGTCAGAAAATTCGATGATGCCGGACTTGCCGCCGTTGATCGCTGCGAAATAATTCTTAGCGATACCTGCTGCAGCCTTATTCTGCGGCATAGCTGCCGACGGGACTACTACTGTAGGATATGTGTTGCTGATCATATCGACCACACCGATACCCGGCACGATCGTGTGCTGCACGCGGCGGATCTTCTTGATATAGTCGATCGGGTTTACTACCAGCAGGACTTCCGGGATATCGCGGTAATTGCCGTTCTCGTCGACCGCAAGACCTGCGACCACATTGGCGTAACCCTCTTCGAAATCTGTCAGCGGAACTGCTGTCTTTGCAGAATATACGCCGTCGACTGCCGTTGTAGTATTCATGATCATACCGATGAACTGATGCTTGCCGTTTCCGCTGACGATCGTATTCTCAAGGCCGAACGCCACGGATTCAGACAGTACGATTCTGATATACTGGTCTACCCACATCGGGGCGAATGCGAAATTGAACTTGACGAAATCTTTCGGAACGATAAAGTACGCTGTGTACTTTCCGGTCGTCACATCGACTACCTTGATTTGACCGGAGATCTGTGTAGCGATAGCGCTGCCGACTGCTCCCCATGTTCCAAGCTTAGATGCCATCTGAATAGCATTCATGACCAGCCTTGTAGCGCCTGCCGCGTTCTGGATCGCGATAGCGTTAAGCAGCGGGTGAGCGGATTTCATATCATCAATGACGCGGTCGATGATCGTGACCGGCATTGCGGTTGTAAGATTCGTGATATCCTGCTTTGCACCGGTCTTCACGGCACCGATAAACTTCTGATACCATCCGTTCTCTTCTGACGTGAGCGGACGGAGGCCGCGAGACTGCAGCACTGCCATGTCGCTGATATTGCCGTACTGTTCGAATTCTTTTTCGATCATCTGGCAGATCTGTGTCTGCATAGACTGCATAGCTTTGGCCGCACCTTCGGAGTCGCCCGACTGCAGCGCCTTTGCAAGTTCCTGGAAATACTCATTGGTTGTTTCGTTTACAAGGTCTTTGTTCAGCATGTGTGTTATCCTCCTGATCATGCTCTGTTTTCGGCCGCCAGCTGCAATGCCGCTGCCATTGTCTCTGACATTGTGTTGCGGCGCTGCTGGATGCCCTGCAGTGCCATGTTTATCTGCTGCTGTTTAAAAAGCTCGTTTTTGAGCTGATTAACCAAATCATTCTGATCGTCCGGCTTTTCCGGTTCGATCTCTGTTTCTTCCCCGTCTTCATCATCCGGTACGGCTTCACCGACGTAATCGCAGAATCCGTACTGTTTGCACTGATCCGGTGTAAGCATTGTCTCTTTGTCCATCATGTCGGCCAGTTCAGCGTCTGTAATGTTCTTTGCCCTCGACATGTACAGCTGCCGGGACGCGTCCGCGAGTGCGTCCAGCTGGTCCGCCTGGGATCTCAGCTCTTTGGCGTTACCGGATACATACGCCCACGGGTTATGTAAGAACATCGAAGTTCCAAGCCCCATGTGAATTTCATCTGCCGCCATGATGATATCCATAGCGACACTGTAGGCCATGCCGTCTACGTATCCCACGATACGGCAGCCCGCCTGCGATTTCTGCCTAAGAAGGTTGTAAATCGCTACACCTTCCCCGACTTCACCGCCCGCGCTGTTCACGTGCAGTTCGATCTCTTCCCCGTCCGGGATCTCGTCCAGGCGGTCGCGGAAATACTTAGCCGACGTTTCGGATTCTTCATACTTCCATTCGTCCCAGTTGAACTTCCCGTTCTTGCGCACTTCGTCGTATACGTACAGCTTGTGCGGTCCGCTGCCGTCTGCGCGCTGTTCGAAACGATAATTCGTAACATGTTTAACCGGCATTGTCTGTCCCTCCTTCTCCGATCGCGCCGTAGTTCTTAGTGATAAAATGCCGCTTCGATTCTTCGGTGTTAAGCGGCGCGTCGCCTGCCATCCTTCGCACGTCGTCAATGCACCATGCACCGCTGCCGATCATCTTATCCCCGGCCGCCGCGATTTCGCTTGCTGACATGTGTATGATCCTGCTTGTGTCGATCATCTGGTAGTCACCTTTTAAGACTGCCGTTCCGTAAAACTTCCGGTTGTTCTCAGTCTCGATCAGCTTTGCAAATGGATCTATCCCAAATGACAGCGCGTTCTTTGTCACCCCTGCGACGTCCGCCAGGTCGCCTAAAAGCAGCTGAGGCGGGATCTGCAGCGCATTGCCGACTTTTTTAACAATCCTGTCGTCAATGTCTATCACGTCTTTGATCTCTGACGTTGACTTTTTGGACGCCTCAGTGCCTTTAGTCTCGTAGCTCATGCCCTTGAACAGCGGCAGAACAGCATTAGCGTTCTTGAAATATTCCGCGAACTGTTTCTGCATAAGTTCCGCGTAGACGTCATTGAACGTGCGCGGCGTTCCGTCAGGCTTTTTGCCGTAAGTGATATTGGGCGCGTTCGCGTCGATCGTCAGAATTCCGCGTTCGCCGCCGCTCTTATAGAACTTAGCGATAGCCGACTGAAGCAGGTTATTGTATTCCTGCACCAGATTGTTAAGCAGCCCCGTTATGTTCCTGTTCGACAGCTGATAATACAAGACGTCCTGCATATGGAACCGCTGCGGGAATGTATAGGGGTTAGGCGTCCCGGCGACGTCCTCGCAAACTGTCACGTTCGTGAAGACGTCCGGGTACAATGCATATTGTTCATGCGTAAAACTGTCCGCTATCAGCAGTTCTCCCGTCCGCGTCTGTATAACAAGACATTCGTTTTTGTAAATCAGCGTCCATACCAGCTTATGCATGAACTGCACGGCGTTCTGGTTCTTGTTCGGCTCGAAATTCCAGCGGTAATACTGATCGCCGCGGTGTTCCGCGAACTGCTTAAATGTGCGTGTTTCGCAACATGCCAGGGCATTAGCTATGATATTTATACCTGCGTTCAAATGGAACTCATACAGCGCCAGCTCGTTCCATTTCTGCATATCAACGTATTCTTCGAGATCGGCAGACGTGACCCTGTATTCTTTGCCGCCCATAAGCTTTCCCTGTATGAACTTCCAGAAATCTGTAAATGTCGCCATTGCCTACCTCAGTAAATCTGCACGGTCAGATCCAGATCCGGCATATCTGCGTTATCCGGCAGATAGTCCATAACGCACATTGCATGGACCCATCCCATAAAGCCGTCTGTCTTTCGCAAATGCGGGTCCTGTTTGCCGTATGACACGTTCCCTTTTGTGTCCTGGATCTTGACAGCATTGTTAGTATACCAACACATCATACGGTCCCATCCCGATAAATTGTTATGCAAAAATGCACTATTTATCATTGGCGCTACCCTTGCGATGTCCGAAGGTCTGACTATGTATATACGCTTGTTATCTTTGTCGAACGCGTCGTATCCGATCGCCTTAAAAGCCTTGTTAAGCCAGCTGTATCTGTAGCCGTCAATGCCGATCATGACTATCGTGTACTGCAGCGACATATCGTAGAACCACTGCACCGGGACGTCCGGCGATATCTCCACATCGTCAATGATAGTGCAGTATCCTGCTTTCACCCATTCGGCTATTGGCGCGTGGATATTCGGCAGGTCTACTGATTTCCGGCAGATAAAGCTGTGGTGTTTCGTCACGATCTTGTCGCCGCGGCGGAAATTCAGGATACAGGCGCAAAAATCGTTCGTCTTAGTGTAATCCAGCCCGCCTACGCACATTTCGCCCTGTTCCGGTTCGAAATCCGGCGGCCGCGTGCCGGCTACAATGTCGTTCCAGTCTGCCACGGCCTTTGCCGGGTCCGATATTGGATAATTGCAACGCTTTGCCATGAATTCCGGGTAATAATCCGGCTTATACGGCATGTCTGTTATCTCGTTCTGGATCTCCAGCTTCAATGTCGCAAAAGACGGATACCAGATAGACGGATTCGCCTTTACGATCTCGTCCATCTGATCCCATTTTTCAGGATCTTCTATCCTGAACCAGTTAATAAACTTTCTGTTCAGCGGGTTATATTCGTGTAATATGACCTCGTTCTGCATCTTTTCCTGGTCAAGTACGCCGCCGCGTTCGTGCCCGTCGGTCGTGATCGTGATCTCACGCGCCCACTTGACTTTACCTAACCCGGACTTTAGCGTGTTCATGTTCCTGGTATCGACATACTGGTGCTTTTCGTCGAAGATAACCGCGCCTGTCCGCTTGCTGTCCTTGTTCTTCGTGCTTGTCGTGTTCAGCCTGAACTCTGACCGTGTCTTTTTCCCTACAATCTTTTCAGCGTACACCTTGAAATTCGATTCCAGCGCCCGCGCATGTGCCGGATTTGCCGGTTCGCTTATGAATTCCCCGACGTCTTTTATCGACGTCCCGGCCTGTTCTTCACCGTTCGCGATAAGGTCCACATTATACCCGCGGACCCCGTGCAAGGGGGATATGAAATACATAGCAAGAAAGTCTATAAATCCATTCTTGCCGCTGCCGCGTCCCATAATGTCCCGGATCTCATGAAAAAATATATCGTCTTCACCGCCGGGGATCCTCAGAAATACCCCGGCTATGATCGCGAACTGGTAACATTCCCACGGCAACAGGTCGAAGGGGAGATACTTCTGCAGCGTCAGCCCCTTTTTTATCCTGTCCGAATCCACATAGACGTCTTTTCTTTCCAGTACCGGGATAATATTATTATCCAATGCAAGTTCCTGCTCCCGGCAGTGGGGGATATGGTTCCCCTTAATCAGATAAATCCATTCGTCAATGTTAGGATCATAAGTCGTCACTTCCTGCCCCGTCCTTCACAATGTTGCCAGTGCTGATGTCCAGCTGTTTCAGAATTGCAAGCATCTGTCTGTTTACGATCGGGAGCTGTCGGGGGGACGGGTTATCTTTTTCGACCGGTCCTGTCGAACCCTCGTACATCATTCGCAGCCCATTTTCTTCTATGTCCGCGATCAGCCGTTCTTTCAATGCCCATAAATCCATGTAGTCATTTATCTGATCGAGATAAAGATCTACGTCTGCACCTTTTGCCGCCAGCTGTTCTTCGAGCGACTTTCTGACCCGGCGCTTCACCGTGTCCGCGTTCAGTTTCTTTTTGTTCAGCGTCTTTGCTTTTGCCATACACACCTCGCGTATACATGCGCGCGTGAACGCACATATGTGTGAAAAATCATTTTCTCGCTACATAAGTTTGGCCGCCGGTCTTTAGATTTCCCAGAATTTTTTAAAATTTTTTACCGGGGGGTCTTTCGATTCACCAGCGTTCAACCGTTACATCTTTGTTTTTCTTTTTATGTTTCTCAGGATGATAAACATTTTCGTGACACCATCCGCATACACTTATCAGGTTATCGTCTGTCAGTGCCAGCTCAGGATACTGCCGCAGGTGTTTCAGGTGGTGCACTGTGTCCGCCCTTGCATACTTGCCGCGTGCCCTGCAGCACTGGCACTGGTTATGATCGCGCGTCAAGATGTAATCTCTTTTCCTAAGCCACTGCCCGGTATGATAGAACTGATTCCATCCGCGCGGAGATCCCGCTGCCAGTGCGCGGACCCATGCGCCCGTCGCTATCTGCGTTTCCGTGTACTCTGTGTGTCGCATATTATCCCCATGCGCACGGCCACGTGATAGATATACTGCAAGCGCAGATTATAAAACATTTCGCGTCCGCAGTAGGTTTCCCCCATGCGTTCCCACGGCTCATTGTTCGCAATGCTGTCTATGATCTTGTCCGTTACAACGGCTTTTATCTCAGGTGCAAATCCCGGCATGATCATGTCACCGCGTGCCGCTTTGGTCGCGTCTTCCATCATCTTGTCGAACTTCGTCAGCTTTCCAGCTGCGCGCCGTTTCGATCTTGCGGCCGTATCCTGCAATGCGGCTCTCACTATTTTCTTTGTCGTGACTGGTACTTTGTATATCATCCTCTGTCTATGTCCCCGCAATAAATCTCGCAATCCCTGCACGGCGCCCATTCGTAATCATGCCCGCAGCATTTGCCCATCCACTTCTGCGCCTCTTCGCAATTGACCAGGTCGAAGTTATCCGCCCGCGCCAGATAGTGCCGGATCTCCGCCCGCGCCTCTTCGAACGAATAACAGATAGCGACCTTGTTATCTTCACGGTCCAGCCCGCTAATGAACTTCTGTTGTGTCGCCGTCGCTTTGTTAGAACCCCATTTCATTTCAATGTACAGCGCATTGAAACCGCGGCGCGCTACCGGCAGACAAATATCAGGGACGCCGCTCTTTAACCCGGCGCGCACAAGCAGTCCGCCGTTGTGCCGCTTACCTTCGTTCGGTACATGGTACAACAGCGCCAGCTCCGGTATGTATTCCGCATTAGCCCGCGCCCAGTTGAAAAGCTTTATCTGTTCTGTCAGTTCATGGTTTACATGGTGCCTTTTCTGTCCTGCCATTTATTAGCCTCCTTAATCACGCGCCATTCTGGCGTAAATATAAAACGCTGCCGTTATCCCGTTATATCGGATATCTGCGTCGATAAACTTATAGCCCGGATATGTTTTCTGCATTTCTTCCCGGACGCGCTCATAATCGCGCACCATTCTATCGACGCGTTTCTTTGTGAACTTGCTATAAGACCTTGTGCCCCTGCCCGGCCGTATGAGATTCTTTGACGACTGCCAGCGCTTCGACTTGTGCGGATTCTGGCATAGATAGCAGGCTAGCCCAGATAGCCATGTCCCATCTTCAGGTGCAAGACGTCGGCTGTTCTTGCGTTTGCAGTTGTGCCATAGATCTTCGATTTCGTCCCGTGTCATGCAATCCCCGCTCATGACGATATGGACGTGCGGCCGGGTATAGTCGTCGATCGCAAGCACATAGACATATCTGCAGTTCTCATACCCACGTTTCTTTCGCCTGTAATTTACCCGCTTAAAGAAATTACTGACTTCTTTTTGTGCGCCCTGCATCCCGGCCGGCATATTATCATCGTCCCAGGTTAGCGTGACGAATAGATCGCCCTGGTCGAAGTTCGCATTGATCAGCCGGGTCAGATATCTTTGAGCGTTCTTGTCGTTCAGCTTGCGCTGTGACGGTTTCGTTTCGCGTCCCCGCTTAGTCCGCGGCAGATCGTGCCTTGACCTGTAGGACGGATATACGAACGATTCCAGCATTTCATGTCCGCTCTTTTCGTTCCTGGTCTTTATCGTGGTAGTCCTGTACAGACATTTCACCTTGCCGTCTTTCAGCAGCCGTTCCAGTTCATACTCCCGGATCTGTTCGTCACGCTGTCTGCATTGCTCCTCATAATCCGCCGCTGCCGGGTCTGGATCCTGAACGCCGTATTCTTCCGCCCTCTTCCGGCCATTCTTTAACAGTCCCTTTTCCAGGCTGACAGAATAGGCTTCGTCGTAATCGCAATTATCATACCGTCTATGTTCTGCCATCCTTCCTGTACCCCTGTCGCATGTTCTGGATCTCTTATTATTGTTTTCGTCGTTTAGTTAATACTCATTACAAGGACGATACAGGGCGACCCGCCCCGCCGTTCCGACGCCAAAGCGGATAACTGCCGCTGCCGTTATCCGCTGTCTGTCAGACTACTATCTTGTAATAGAGTTTCATATCTAAGTCTGCAAATGAATACTGCGGCAACAGTTCGGGATTCATCGGCGGCATAAGCCCGGCATATTCCCAGTCTTTCCGCCTGATCTCAGGTTCACAATATACTTGCTTTACCTGATAACCCCTGAATATATCCGGCATTAAGCCCATAAAGCCGCTGTACATCACCTTGCCGCCGACTTCCAGTTTCGCCAGGGCGCTTCTATCAATAAAGAAGTCCTGCAATGTCCCTACGCTGACTATCGGCGCTTTTTTCTCAGTTCCCTGCATTTCTGCCGCCCTTCCAGTTCTTCGAAATAGAAATAGATGTGTTTCTTCCTATATTCACGTATAATCCCGAATCTTAGCCCGGCACGGTATCCGGCGTCTTTCTGCATAAGGTCATAATTAATGCCCATCACCAGTGCGCGGAACTCTTCAATAGTCCGGTCTGCTTTCAGTGCGTTGCACGGCGCACAACAACACACCCTGTTCTGGTACGTGTCCGGGCCGCCGCGGCTAATCGGGATCTTATGGTCTGCCGTCACTTCTGAGAAACCTATCTTAATTCCACAATAGGCACATTTGCGGTTCATGCGTTCCCACAGGTCTTTACGTTCCGCTGCCGTCAGTCTGTGCCGTACTATCTTCATGTTTCTTCGACCTTTTCTGCATATTCGACATTTTCTACGTTTGTGCAAAATAGAAATCCGTATTTTTCTTTCGGTTTCCATACATCTAATTTCCCGTTTTTTTCGTACTCGAAATTTATATCATTCCATGGGAATGTCTTTACTTCACCGTTCTTTAATACAATCCTCAGAATTTCCATTTTCTACCTTTCCATCTTTGTATCGCTTTAAAACCTTTGCACCGCTATATTCATCTTTGTGCCGCAGTGCGGACAGAAATAATAGTTCCATATATTGCCATCTAAGGGATTCTTTAAGTTTATGCGGCATCCACACTTGTTGCATTCCCACATATGGTCTTTAAGTTCCCACACGCCTTCAAGTAGTCCTGCCTGTTCGCCCTCCTGATATGGTTCTGGTAGTGGCATCCAAGCAATAATATATTCACTGCACACTTCTTCACCTGCGTTCAAGAAGTCCTCACCATCAAAATAATGTTTTGCCACGTATGGATTGTTTTTTGTCCTGTCTGGGTTGATGCTTGAATATCTGGTCACAAGGCACGGATACAAATATCCTAGGCCTCCAAGATTCTTATCAACCCATTCCTTACGTTCTTCCTCGCTTGGCAACCGTTCACTGCATGGTATCCACCGCTGTTTCGGCTGTTCGGATATAATCTCTTTTACAAGACCGATTGGCACAAGCAGGTCCTCTAACACGCTGCCCTCGATGATTGGCGGCTCTGATTCTGCCTTTACCAGTAAATTCTTTAACTGCTCAATCGGATCTACCTGTCCCGCCTTTATTTCTCCCGGTTCAATCACACCCATCTTAACCAGATCTGACTCTTTTATGATCTGCTTATAAATCAGCGGCTTTCCGTCGGCATTGATCAGCGGTGTAAATGTCCCCGCGTTATTATTCCCATTTGATACGGCGTACATTACGCCTGTATCTCTGTCGACCTTGATACTGTATTGAAAGTCATATTCTAAAGTAAAGAACCTGCTTTTATCATCTGAACGTTCCAGCGCCATGATAGCCATGCCCAGCGCTTCGAAAGTCTTTTCCGTTATCTGCGGTTCCCACGCTTCAGGCTCCTGCAGCCCTTTCAGGATCCCGACTGCTTCTTTAATTTCCATTTATGTATCCTTTCTCAATTAAGGTAGATATTCAGCCCGCGCTGATTGTGGAACGTATCAACGCCCAATTTCTGCACTGTCCTGCACATAAGGTCCGGCCGCTGCCATAACCCGGCCATTTCACCGATATATGCCGGTATCCAGTTCGACACTGCCGGTATAGCGACCGCGATAAAAGCGCCCGGTTCAATCAGCGCCGTCAGATCCTGCAGCGTTATTTCTTTTCCTTTTGTAAGTGTGCTTTTTCCTTTTGTAATTGTTCTTTCTTTCTCCATTTTTTTCCAACGCCAGATATTTAAGCTTTACCACGGCCGCTGCCGTCAGTGTTATTTCCGGGTTCTCCGATCTGAGTTTCTGCAATGCCCCGTATTCGTCCCGCGGCAGACAGTACAGGTTCTCGAGACTGCAGTTCTGCTTGTTCCCGTCAAGGAATATTATGTTATGATCAGGCGGTATCGGGCCGTTCGCCTCTTGCCAGATCAGCTTATGCAAGAATTCCCAGTAGTTCGGTTCTGCAATCTTTACTTTAATGTATCCGTCGAATGTAAAGACCTGCGCGCCGACTTCCAAATGGTTATGCGGCATCTGTCCTTTCTTGAACCATCCTTTTTCACTTCCTGGTATCCTTGTGCCTTTCGGCAGTTTGTAGCGCCTCCCGGTCGCCCTGAATGTACTATCAACACCCGACGGCAGATGATGATTTTTCTTGTATGCTTTGATCTGTTCAGGCGTGTATGACGTCCCAAACTCTTTGTTCAACATATCTGTCAAATCCGCCGTCAGTCTGCCGCGCACGTTCCGTGCTATGAAATCCTGTTCTTCCTTTGTAAATAAGAAAGAATATCCCACTGGCAAACCATGCTTGCATCCGTTCTTTAAGCCCAGGTTCTTACAATGTGAACTGACTTGCTTTATTGTCAGATCCCGCCCGAACTTCTCGTTTACCTTTGCCGTCACTTCCCTAAATGGCGTCCCCGGCACGATCTGGCGGAGATAGTCGTCTATCTCCGCGCTGTACTTTGTCATTTTCATATCAGTTCACCTTTTTGAACCCGGCTTTCTTTGTTTCCTTGTCTTCAATTCCGAGCGGTATCGGAGAACTGACGTTATATTCTTTCGCGAACTGTGCCGCTTTCAGCTGTACAGAGGCGTTCTTAACTATGACTTCTCCCAGCTTCGCAATCGTGAGCGCCTTTGTCGTCGCTGTTTTCAGCGCTTCGCCCTGCAGTTCGTCACTTGCCTGCAGATTCTCTATCTCTTCAAACAGATAGTTATTCAAATCCGCCATTGTGTTTCTCATTTAATATGTCCTTCCTTTCCGCCGGGCGCCGATCGACGCCCGGCACGTCATAATAAAGGGGTAAAAAAGTATGAGTATGTCTTAAATAAGTATGGCTGTAATCCCGCGTTCAAAAGGAACCACGCAATTCACGTCCATATCAGCAAATTCTGCCAGTCCTGCAGCGTCGCCGTATGCGCTGTCGTAGACCGCTGCATGTTCCATGTCTGTAAAAGACTGGTCGCCGTCATTGTCGGCTCTGGCAATAAAGTATTCAGTGTCAGCATGTAAAATGCCGATCGCGTCCGAGACTTTCATGTTTTATGATCTCCCTCGTATATCTTGTGGGTACCGTCCAGCAGCTGTATTTCGTCGTCGCTCATTTTGTAGCCCATGGCCTTTAATACTTCGTACATATAAGCGAACTTAGCGTCATGCTGCCATTTTCTTTCATGCGTTACCGTTGGCAGGTCGCTGTAACTTTCAAGCCCCAGATACAGCAGGTCTTCTAACGTCCGCTGCGGCTGCTTCGCAAGTTTCTGTGCAATAAAGCTGTAGGTCGCTTCGTTCCCGTCTTTCAATCCGTATAATTCAATCAGGGCGGGTTTATATAACGTATGGTAGAATCGTTCGCCGTTATTGCCACCGAGTTCATACCGTATCATTGACATTCCAACGTACTTGAACAGCTCCATTTTCATTGGTTTTCTTGCTGTCGTTGATCGCATGAAATCCATGCGGCACGCTTTCAATGTCTTGCCCAGTTCGTCCCGTTCCGCCTGCCAGCGCTGCTGGTCTTCGACGGCTGCTTTCTGCTTTGCGCGTTCCACGTCCATAATGTCGGTGTCCGCGTCTGCTTTTCTCTTATAGAGATATATCAGTTCGTCATTTACTTTTTTATAGATATATTCGCCCGGCGCTGCCGTATCCGGGATTTTAAGAGTGTTATCATATCCCGCATACCACGATGTTTCGAACCCGTATTTTTTCATATCTACGTCTTCGACCTGGACCGCTGCCGCGTCCAGCTTTTTCTGCATCTGCTCCATGGCTTTAGCTTTTCTTTCACGCTCTAACGCCCGGTTCAGTTCAACGTCGAAGTTCTTCGTTCCGATATACTGCAACACATTATTTCGCAGTTCGAGATCCTTTATTTTCTCCAGCTTTATAAAATCGAAGATAGTAGCTCCGTTCTCACAAGCCTTTTCGACGCCCTCGCGTTCAAGTTCCTGCATCTTCAGTCGGTGCCTGATCGTCGTCTTTGATAACCCGGTCTTTTCCTTCAGGTCATTCTCTGTCAGTCCCAGATCCAGACACAGCTGCATACCGTCCGATTCTTCAAGCGCCGTCAAGTCCCTGCGCTGCATGTTCTCTGTCAACATGACCGTCTGCTGTTCAGCTTCTGTCATATTCCAGGCTATCGAACAGGGCACTTCACTAAGCCCTGCAAGCTGGGCAGCCTGCAGCCGTCTGTTACCGATAACCACAAAATAATCTTCTTCACTGTCGGGATCCGGAACTACTGTCAGATTCTGCATAACGCCGTGTTTCTTTATCGAATCCGCCAGTGCGTCTATATCGTCATAGCGCTTTCTGACGTTCTTAGGGTGGTTATGCAAATGCTCCAGCGGTATCATTAAAAGTCCCTGCGCCGACTTATCTTGTTTCGGCGTTGGTTCCGGCATGGCTGCCGACCTTTCAATGCCGTTCCATTTCTCTATAGCCTGCCATAACAGCGCATACGGCCCGACTGCAAACCCGCATTCCCGGCACACGATCAGATAGGACCCGCCGTGTTTTTCATCGGTTATTTGCTCAGACCCGCATTCAGGGCAGCATTTAAAGTTTCCCATTTTGTTTCTTTCCTTTATTTTTTATTTGTTACCGACATCAATGTCGGTAACATCCTCTTTCGGTTCCCACTTGTCACAAGCGAAACATGACCTGCACGGCTCTTTGTCAGACGTCAGCCTTTCATGTTTGCAATCAAAACAAAAATGTTCGTCCATCTGTGTGTCCTTTGCATATTCTTTCTTTGAGGTCAAATGACATACCGGATACACGCTATCAGGGTTATACAGACATCCCGTCTTTTTACATTCCGTGTTCTTTTCCGGGTCACATTCATAAACGCTGCGCTTTGCTTTCATTTCCTCAGTCTCAGCGGCCATTTTCTCCGTGCCTCTTCCATGATCATGTCTTTAGGGACCAGCGACAAAATGAACTGTTCGAACGTCATATCCTTATACGGCTGCCGCCCTAAAGCGTCCCTGAACTTCCCGGCGTGCTTATGCCGCCGTTTTAATTCTTTCGCCTGGGACGCGTCGAAGTGTATCACGATCAGGATATCCCCGGCCGCTGCCGTCGCTGACACCGTCGGTCTTTTTTTCAGCATGTCGTCACGCCTCCTTATATCCCAAAAAATCGAACAGCGTCGGCGTGTCTCTTTCATTCTCAGCCGACTGCAGATAGCCCACGCCGTCCCGGAAATAATCAGGGTTCAGCTCTATTCCGTAGCCGCGGCGCTTCATCTTTACGGCCATATACGGCACTGTCATAAGACCGCCGAACGGATCCAAGACAAGATCGCCCTCGTTCGAATACCGGTTAATGATCCGTTCCACAATATCCAGCTGGAGCGGGCAGACGTGCATCTGCTGCCGGCGGCGGCTCTGTTCCGTGTTCAGCGTCTTCATGCGGTTTATGTCGTCCCAGACTTCCAGGTTGTTCCAGCTGGCAGGTGCGACGACTGCAAATGTCGCCGGGAGCTTTCCGCATTCGTCCAGCTTCTTTGCCATTTCCACATGTTCGTGATAGTCATATACGTGCGTCCGGCTGTATTCGCTGTAAACCCGCTGCAGATCCGTGACCGGGAACTGCATAACCTCAGCTTTCGTTATAAGCCTGTCCCCACTGGACCTGTAATAACCGCCCGCGTCGATCTGCCACTGTGCGCGGGTGTATTCGTCTTTCGACTTCGTTACCGGTACGTCAGCGTATGCGGTCGATCTGTCAGACGGCAGTTTGCGGAAAAGTAAGATATATTCGGGGCAGCCTACGCCCATCTTTGAACCGTCTTTGCACTGTTCCGTCCATCCTAACCGGTACGTCTGGTTATTCTCGCGCACAACGTCCGTTAATACCGTTATCATGCCGAAATACTGAAATCCGTGTTTTGTGAAGTTCCTTGTTGTGTCCATATGGAACGGTTCGACAGTCGGCATTCCCGTGCCCGTCGCGTTCCCGAAAAGGATCCTATCTTTTACATGTATCGCCGCGACACGTCCCGGCCGCAGGATTCGGTACAGCTCCGGCGTTAAGAAGTCCATCTGTTTAAAGAATTCTTCGTCGTTCCGGTTATGTCCGAAGTCGTTATAATTCGCGCTGTACTCGTAATGATTCCCGAACGGTATAGATGTATGTATCAGATCTACGCTGTTCGATTCCAGCCGCCGTGTCTCTTCGACGCAATCATCATTTACAGCCGTGTAGAATTTGCCTGTTACCTTCACCGTATCAACTCCCATCTTTCTTTCCAGGCGTTTTGTCCTGACTGCATTACTAAGACCATACTTCTTTACGATCTCGATCATGCGGCCTACCATATAGTCGTGGTTTTCCCATTTTTTAAGCAACGCCTCTTTGATCGCCCGCTCAGATTCCATATAGATAATGTCGATAACGACACGCTCAGTCTGCAGAAATCTGTAACAGCGGTGTATAGCCTGGATAAAGTCATTGAACTCATAGTCAATGCCTAAGAATATTTCTCTGTGGCAATGCTTCTGGAAATTGCACCCGCTGCCGCTCAGTGACTTCTTTGTGGCAAATAATCGTGTCCGACCTTCTGAGAAATCAATCACGCGCTTTTCGCGCACGTCGTAATCCTGGGACCCGTAAATGTCCACAACGCCCGGCAGTGCCTTTTTAATCGCGGCGCGTTCCTTTTCGAGATCGTGCCATAATAGAAAATGATCATCCGGGGACGCTTCGACGATCCGCCGCATTTCAGCTACACGCGCGTCTATGCTCTTGTTCTTTACGTGCGACGCTTCTTTAAGACCTTTGGCCGCTTCTTCGAATAGAACCATCTGGCCGTCCTTCTCTGTCGTCCCGTCGCAGTAGTCTACCGGCAGTTCGTGCCACCTGACGTCCAGATCCGGCAGCACGTAGCCGTCGTCTGAATATGCCGGGTCAATGTCCGAAGGTTTGGTTATGAATAGTGCCCATGACGATAGCCATAGCCAGAATTCATCTTCCATGTTCGGGTACAGCGTCAGATTGTTAGCCTTTGTAGAATCCCGCTGGAAAAACCTTGTCAGTGCCTGCCCTGTGTCCATGATCTCCAGATATCCGGCGTAATGTATCAGTTCCTTGTATTTGTTCGGGGACGGGGTAGCAGTAGCGACCATTTTATATGGCACGCCCTTGAACTTGTCTAAGAACGTCTGGTATGTCTTCGATCCGAACGACCTTAAAACGCTAGCCTCGTCAAGTGACGTCGCCGTGAAGTATGCCGGGTCTATGTCGCCGTCCCGGACGCGCTCATAATTCGTTATCAGAATCTGATCATCGCACGCCCTGACCTCTTCCATGGTCCGAACATACTTAGGGGCGGGATATCCCAGCAGCTTTTCCGCGTCGTGCGTGAATTCCTGTCTAACGCCCAGCGGGCAGACAAGCAGCGCCCGCGCAGCCTGTCCCTCATGCTTAATGACCTGGTGCAGAAACTCCAGCTCCTGCACGGTCTTTCCAAGTCCGAAGGATTCGAACAGCGCACGCTTTCCGCCCTTGAGCGCCCATTTTACGGCGTCCTTCTGGTGCGGCATAAGTGCCGGGTTCAGATCCTGTTCTTCTACCTCGAAACCGCTGTCCGTTGCCAGCTCGATCTTAGTTTCAAGGAACTGCCTGTATGTCATTTCACCATTCATAAACCATATCCCCGGCCATCTTCTCGATCTTGTCGCCCGCTGCCACGTCGGCTTTGATAAGGTACTCAATGAAATACTGCAGCCCTTCGGCGTCGTCCGTGAATTCCGCCATGTTGATAAGCAGCCTCTCATAGCAGTTCATTTTGCCGTTGTCATGCGCTTCTGCATAGTCGGCCAGCGCGTTACATGTATCCGGCGTCAGCCATGCTGACAGCTTTTCTATAAAATCACTTCTAGTTGTCATTTCCTTTAGCCTTTCTGATATATGATTCTTTTCCGAGGTTCTTCATGCTCTCACGCTATACCTCTCTTTCCGTAGATCTTGCGGCGGCGCGTCCGCGTGACCGCGGCAGCCTCATTACGCCGCACCCTGTTATAGTGTTCGATCCAGCCCGGCAGCTTGTCGACGTACACGTACCACTTGCCGCCGCCCGGCGTCTTATAGCCGGGAAATGTTTCATCCTGCACATATACTTTCAGTGCCGCCCTGGAATATCCCATTTTGACCAGCTCTGATATGCTTGCTACTTTTTCCGGCATTTCTCTAAGCCTCCTTTCTTTTAAGGTGAAACAGGGCGGCAGGATTCGAACCTGCGATCTACGTAAAAACCTACTGAAAAACCGTATGCTCTGACCGCTGAGCTACGCCCCGATATCGGCGGCGGGGTCGCTAATGGGGTATGGCGTCCCGCCGCCTGCACACATTTCCTGATTTGGCTTTTTGTATTTAGGTAACTACTAATCCTGATTCTTTCAGGTGATACTATGCTTTGATTTCAATTTCTTTCGATAGCTTTTACCCCCTTCCCTTTTTGGTTATATGTTCCGCTGCCGCCGTTTCCTTCGTGAAAATTTATAAAATTGTAATTTGTATGTATTTAGAATTTTTAATTGTTTGGCTTTTCACGGCGGCAGTGATCATATCTTTGTCATGCTGTTGCGCTTTTCTTTTCGTCACGGTCCGGCGGCATGACTACGAACGCCATGATCTCGCCCACGTCCAAAAGTCTGTCCTGGTCTTTTTCGCCCAGGTGGTCAAAAATAGTCAGTAGCTTTTCTCTTTTCTCTTTTGTCTGTTCTGACATGTTCGCCTTTCCTTTCCCGCTGCCCGCCCGCGCCTACGGGCGGGGCGTATTTTAGAGATTAACTAATGCTGTGCTGTCCAGCTTGTACCTGCGCTGACTTTTCGCCAGCTTTATGAAATCCCCCGCCGTCATTGGCGGCAGGTCTTCACCATTGTTTTGTATCGCGTCTACCGCGTCGATCAGATCTGCAAGCTTTATAACTTCCACGTCCCCGGTGATGTCCATCTGCAGAAACTCTGCCCATGCTCTTTCATTTCCCACGTCGGTGCTGTATGCGCACCTGCCGTCTTCTGAACAAATGCCGTCTACCGTATACGGACACCGCCCGCCGCACCACTTCACTACATCGTCTATGTCGATCTTTCGCAAAAGGTGCGCCAGTTCCGCGGCCGACATTTCTTTCAGCTTGTCTATTACCTTCATTTATTCACCTTGCCCTGAACGTACATGTTATACATATAGTTCGAACCGTCTTTTTTCGATCTGGAATTCATGGCAGCTGTGTTCTTGTCCGGCCGTTCCAGTTCGTAGATAGCATGTCGCAGCGCGTCTGCGAATCCTGGCACATACATACTGTTTTCCAAATACTTGTCTAACCCGCGCCGAAGGGTCTTTGCACATTCGTGATTTGTCATAAATCCCTACCTTTCAATCGTTTTTATAACCACGCTTCTTGCGGTAGCGCACTTAAAAGCCTGTCAAGTTCCCGCTGTTCCGGCCCATGGTGCCACCATCCTAGTGCATCACACTGGGCGTGCAGTTCTTCAATCCGCTTGACTTCCTTTAAATAGGTAACGTTCTGATTTCTCAGAATATCCAGCGCCGCCCTGATGCTTGTAAACCTGTCGCAAAGCCCTATATATGCGTATACTGTTTTCAGTACATACGAATAAGCTTCAATCATCTGGTCTTTCGTCATGCGCTTTATCTTTTTAGCTTTTTCGCCTGTTATATATTCGTCGCTAACGTCCAGCCCGAAATAATCACCTTCGTATGAATCCCATCCCAGATACCCGCCGGTATAGTCCCCGGCACCGATCGAAACTAAAATGTCGTCAAATACTTCTTCCGTTTCGTCCATTGGGCTATACCATCTTGAATATATGTCTTCACTGAATCTTTCCAGCTCCGCTGACAGATCCGAAAACATAAGCTTGAATTCAAATTCTTCTTCCTCGTTCCCGTCAAGCGCATTTAGCAGCGTTTCATTTTCTGTGTCAGTCCAATATCTGACCTCGTCACACATTTCCAGCATTTCACTGACACTGTTGCGCATTTCATACAGATTCAGGTTTTTGCATATCGGCTTTTTGAACCTCAATTTCCGCGCTTTTTCGCGCTTCAGTTCATCTGTTGTCATTTCGTCACCCGCTGCCGTTACCATCCCATGCGGTCGTCTTCGTCGCTCCCGGTCTTCAATATCTGGAATAAGACGACCGCTGCCAAAAACGCAATCGCTAATGCTTTCATAGATCGCACCTTTTACCATTCATCAATCATGTCTTCTGCCATGACCGCCACGGCGTCGTCTTCGTTCAGTTCTCCCGCCATGTATTCCAGATAATCGTAAAGCCCGGACGCGTCGCCGGTACGTTCACCCATGTCCATAAGTGCCTGTTCATATGCTGTAACTTCGCCCATGTCTACATATTCATGTTCGACACCTGCTGCCAGATTCTCGATCGTGTCCGGTGTCAGCCAGTTTGACAGCTTCTCTACAAACATTTCTCTAGTGATCATTTCTTCTACCTCTCTTTAATAGATATGGAATTCAGCAATGGAACGCTCCAGAATCTCAGCGACCTTTGTTTCAAATGCAAATCGCTTTTCGTCGATAATGCCAAGCCCGAAATCCAAGTGACTATCAGCGATGTATTTATTCAGCTGGTTTTCTAACTTAGATTTCATTCTTGCGGACCCGCTCATGTATATAACCACGTTCGTGTCGTCCTCTTCGACGTATCGCGCCGCGTCGATCTTTGCCGTTCTGAAGATCTCTTTTGCACTTCGCTTTGCCATTTTGTACCCCTGTTTTTGTTGTTTCCGTTCTTGTTAAGAACATCATAATTCTAGATTAGTACTTTGTCAACACTTTTAGTTCTTGTTTTGAACTTTCTATTGATATTTTTTCATTTCGGTGATATTCTCAAAACAGAAAGGGGGTGAACAAATGACGACTGAGGGCGAACGCGTAAGATATTTAAGAAAAGAAGTATTGCATTTGACACTTGAAAAGTTCGGTGAACGTCTGGGCGTTAAGAAAAACACACTTAGTACAATTGAAAATGGAAAAGGTGGCGTTACTAATCAGATGCGGACAGCTATATGTAATGTCTACGGCGTTAATGAGGAATGGTTGCGCACTGGTACAGGTCCGATGATCGCGCCTGTAGATGAGGATGAGGAACTGGCCGTTCAGATCGCAAAGTTATTTCATTATCGACCTGAATCTTTTAGGCGGCGGCTCTTTAACATGCTCGACGCTATGCCAGATGAACTACTGGACAGACTAGAAGCGTACGCGGTCAAATATTTACTTCCGGCGGCAGAAAACGACATAAAAAAAGCTGACGGGAACGAATTCCCGCCAGCATCTGAGGGGATCGAACCCCCGTCAGTTTCCGAGGATACCACAAATAATTAGGTATACCCGGCGGAGCTGTTTTTCTGTTAACTGGTCTAACAGCTCCACAATCAGTTTTTTGTAGTCCACATTCTCGCCTCTCTTTCGTCCGCGATTTTGTAACCACTTATAACATATGAACATTTGTTCTTTTTGTCAAGACGAAATTGTGTTACAATAAGCGCGGAACAAAAAAGCCCGGCAGACGCTGCAACGCCTGCCGGGGCCTCGAATGGGTATGTACTATAATACACACCAGACACGACATGGTAATTATAGCACATACCCTTTGTTTTATTCACTCTTTTTTAACAGGGGGTATGTATTTTTATGGCTAAATATAAGAAGCGTGCCGACGGCCGCAAAGAAGGTACTATAAAGATAGACGGCAAAAGATATCATGTATATGGATATACTGACGCTGAAGTAAACCGGCAGAAAGAAGCGCTCTTAGCTGCCGCGCATGACGGATCTCTTTATATCGACAAGGTGACGACGTTCGAAGAATGGGCGCTGCGCTGGCAGGGCATACGTCCCAATCTTGAGACAAAAACAGTAGAAATGTACGAATGGGCGGTAAATAAACTTATCCCGCTGTTAGGTTCCCGCCCGATCGCGGACATAAAACCGTCTGACATACAGATAGCGCTGAACGCCTACGACGGCCACGCCCGGACCCAGCAGATATTACTACTTACCATGTCCCAGATATTCACGGCGGCAGTAAATGACGAGCTGATACTTAAGAATCCGTGCGACAAGGTGCCGAAAGTGAACTATAAAGCGCCCGAAAAGCGCCCGCTGACTGATATAGAAAAAAAGGCGGTCATGACCGCCGAACTGGATCTGCCCGAACGCGCCTATATATCCATCCTGTATTACTGCGGCCTGCGGCGCGGCGAATGTCTCGCGCTTTCTGTCCACGATATCGACAAAAAGAAGTGGATGATCAATGTAAAGAATGCCCTGGTATTCCGAAAAGACGGCAGTTCATATATTAAGAATATGCCGAAGACTGCCGCCGGGTTCAGGTCAATTCCAATCCCGCCGCCGCTCAAAAAAATATTATCGGTCTATCTGGACACCCTGACATTAGCTAATCCGTACCTGTTCACCCAGCAGAAGACTGGCAGACTGCACACGAAAAGCAGCTATACCAAAATGACCGCCCGGATCCGGTTAGCCCTGAACGCCGCGGCGGGCGGACTTAACAGGGTAAACCCGGTCACGCACCGGCGGGAGATAGCTATTAACATGATAGACGGCTTGACCGACCATACTTTCAGGCATAACTATGCAACGCGCCTGCACGCCGCCGGGGTCCCGGTCAAAAGTGCGCAGTATCTCTTAGGTCATGAATCTGTCGAAACGACGCTGAAGATATATACCCATCTTGACCGGGGCAGCATATCACATGACATGATCGACGGGATATTTGACGACACAAGCGACGACACGGCCGCCGTAAAAACATCATGACGACCGATTGACGACGCCCATTTAAACCTATTTTGACCTATTTTAACCAATTACCCAAAACACGAAAAAACCGCGGAACTATCAGCAATACTGATAAATCCGCGGTTTTCTTATTCCTGCGCCTCCGGGGACTCGAACCCCGGACACCCTGATTAAGAGTCAGATTCTTTTATTGATAAATTCAACAAAAATTGAACAGCTGACGACATATTGACGACCGACCGAAAAAATCAATCAATCGCGATAAGATCTGCAAATACTTTTCCGAACGCCTGCGAATCGTTCCGGCCATCTGTGCCCAGTTCGACACCCGCTGCCCGGCGCAAGTTCTGATAGCGGTTAATAGCGGCAACTGTACCGCGTCCGCACTCCCAGTCCAGACCGCCGCTGTAATATCCCCGCGCCGTCATGATTTCCTGCAGTAGAAGCGTTGACGTGCTTTTAACAGCGTATGATACTTTATAGACATAGAAGTATCCTTCATCATCCTGCGGCAGTGCCAGCAGATCCGCCCACATGCGCGGACCGCATACGCCGTCATTATGGCCATCCGTGCCAAGTTCGACGCCCGCTGCCCGGCGGCGTGTCTGATAGTCATTGATCGCGGCTACGGTGCCGTTCCCACATTTCCAGTCTAAAGGGCCGTTATACAGCCCACGCGCCTTTAAGATCTCCTGAAGCAGTAAGACGCTGGCGCTTGCGCTGCCGTAGCTGACGGCGGCAGGGCGGAACTTATAACACCATCCGTCTTCGACCTTCGGCGTTTTCCCGGCAGTCTCTTCTTTCGTCCCGACGTACAGCGGGCGGCCATACCCGGCTATAGCGCTGTCGCGCCTGTCATAATCTTTACACCTTACGCAGCCGCCGTTCGCAACTACTCCCGGCGCGCTTGACGTGTTGCCCTCGATCGTGTAGATACGGTCAACTGTCACGGCCGTGACGATACCGGTATGTTTGATTCTGTACGTGTTCTCATTTTCATACGATACATATCCCTGAAAGAATATCTGGTCGCCCGGTTTCGGTTCCCCTTTTCTGCTTATCCACCTGCCGGCGGCTTTATACCGCGCCGCACTGTCCGGCGTATAAGCAGAATATCCGTTAAGGCTTTCCGCCGCGTCTTCGACACCTGCAACCGTAGCATGTATGAAATCATTGAACGCGTCGCACCACGCCTGACCCTGCAGCCCGGACAAACAGCCCGATCTTTCAAGCCATCTCCAGAACCATGTAATATTAGCCCGTCCCGGGTTCCACGTTTTAGATCTCAGCTGTTCGTCTGTCCCGGATCCTGCTTTTTCCAGGTATCCTTCCCATTTCTTAGCCTCAGCGATAACCGCTGCCGCTGTATACTCTGCCATGCTGTCTCCCTCTGTCTCTTCTTCGATATATTTCTTTACAAAGTCCAGACAATACGTATGCCGGTCTTTGTAGTAAAGAATGTCGCCTGCCTGATTCTCGCTGCCGTGGTCCGCCTGATCCATTTTCAGAGATCTGTCAACGGCTTCGATCGTCTGACTATCCAGCCGCCCGAATATCCTTTTAGCGCCTGACAGTCCGTCCAGATGCTCGATTTCCACCCAGAGTGCCTGCAGCTGTGTCTTTTCAATCCCGAATGCTGCCGCGTGTTTCAGGTATTCCGGCAACTCGATATCACAAAAATACTTTATCTGTGACCGTATGCCGCCGTCGGTCGTAATGATAGCTATGATCTGCCGTTTCTGTGCTGCCGTTGCATCCCAGCATTCCGCATACCAGTCTTTTTTCAGTTCCGCTTCGATCCCGGTCGAATCTATCGCCCTGAAGACGTCCGGGTAGTCCCTCAGAATTATTCTTAAAAGGTCCCGCGCTTCATTCGATCCGCCGCCGAACTGGAACGCACCGATTGTTATTGTTTTTTCCCTCTTAGAATTGGTAAATGGAGCTGTATAACAGCCCCATTTATTCCCAGATTCTACCTGCGCGATCATTGCCGCTACATGTTCCTGGTTCTTTTTATTCATGAATTTACCCCGCTGCCGGATCCGGTCTTGTCGACGTTATCTTTCAGTGACGCTATATACTTTGTCAGCCATTCGGGGACCGGTGCGCCCATGCGCCCGGCGTTCTCGCATATCGAGATCGCTTCATTGATAATGAACCAGATAATGACTAAAAGTCCGAATGCGGTCACTTCTACCGGGCGGTCCATTGCGGCCGTAAAAATAGTAATAATATAGTCGATCGCAAATGCCACGAAGACGACGCATATATAGCCCAGCTTTTTTATAATACCGTTTAAACCCTTCTGCGAACTCCAGCCGTATTTAGAATCGCCCGGATGCTCCAGCGCTTCTTTCTTGCTTGCCAGCATTCCGCTGATATAGTCCAGCACCATAAGCCCCGCAAAGATCGTCATGAGCGGCAGAAATACGCCCAGCTTGTCATAAAGCATAGCTATAACACCTGTAAGAATTGCCTGAATAAAATAATACGTTTCTTTCATTGGTCCATACCTCCTAAATATGGATACTATATTATTTTCCCGGCAAATTCTGCTTTACTTTAGATAAGTTTGATAATCCCTGCTGACCTTTGAGCGCGTCATGTGTACGTATCGCATTGTAGTCTCGATTCGCGAATGTCCAAGCAGCGACTGCACGCTTTCAATCGGCATACCCCTGTCTATGGCAGTAGTAGCCATTGTGTGTCTGTATCCGTGCGGTATCAGATTCTCAATGCCTGCTTTGTTCCCGTACTTTTTCAGACACCGCTCAATCGCGCCTTTGCTGATCGACTTATGCGGCTTTCTACGTGTCACGAACAGCGCCGTACAGTCGTCTGTCCTTGTCTTCAGATACTCTTTCAAAGAATATTCTGCCCGGCCATTGAAATAGACCGTCCGCCATTTTCCACCCTTGCCATAGACGACAGCTGACCTGTCCTTAAAATCTATGTCCGTCCTTTTCAGTCCGGCGCACTCTGATACTCTTATCCCGGTAGATAACAGCAGGTCTACTATTGCGAGATCTCTTTTATTATCAATATGGGCGCGTATCTCTTCGATCTGGACGTCTTTATATGGTTCCCGCGGTTTTGCGTTGTCCTTTTCGCGCTTTATCCTGAGCGACGGGTTTTTATCTATGTATTCCTCTTCTGTCAGCCATGCAAAGAAACTTTTGATTATGCTTTTGCGCTGGTTCATTGTCGCCGCGGCCAGCGGGTGCCCGTTCCGCCTGTTCAGGTCGGCCAGGTACAGCCGTATATGATTTACCGTTATCTTTTCCAGCGGCATTTGCAGATACTGCAGCATGTCTGTAATGCACATACGGTACTGATCAGCTGACGCCGCCGACATTTTGCCGTCCTGCTCTTTAGCTGCCATAAAGATATAGAACGCCTGCGGGATCTGGTAACACCCGGTTATTATCTCTGTCGTCGCTGGCGTGATATTGTAGCCCATTACATACGTTTCCAGCAGATCGCGGACCGCTGCCGCGTCTTTCGGTGTCAGTACGCTTTGCGCTTTTTGCATGAATCCATCTACAAAACTAGACATAAAAACACCCCCTAATCTGTAATGAAATACACTTGCAGACTAGAGGATGTAATGATACAATTTCCCTAGCCTACATGGTTAGGAGCCGGGATAGTTCTATTGGCGTGGAGCGTCCCGGCTCCGTCTTTTTGTTCAATTGTTTATCCACATTATAGCAAACATTCGTTTGCAAAACAACTGTTCGACATAGAAAAAGCGCACCCGGGCGCGCTTTTTTAGATCATATAAACCTGGCAAGCAATGTAAACCGCTAGCGGTTCACTAATTGGCAAGCAGGGCGTCGGTGCGCACCCGCTGCCATTTTACGCTTGTTAGGGATATCCCTAAAACCCATAGAACCGGCACGGCCGGAGCTGGATCTGTGACATTATCGCTTGCTTTATCGCGTGATATTCGCGCGATAACTTACGCCGCTAAATGGGCGTTTATTTTACTAGTGCGTTGATTTAAAAGTGTATTTTAAGTTACAACGGTGGATGCTGTTTCCTGTTTGCCGGGTCTGTCAGAAACAGAATGATCGGCAGAATACAGGAAACAAGAGGAAGCATAAAAATAATTAACCACATATTAACCTCCGTGTTATTTTAGTTATCATGCCAATTGAAGCGTTCTGTTACTTCCAAGCGTTCCAACTCTGACTAGGTTTACAGTCCGACCAACATAATCAATCAAAACAAGGTCGATTATAGGTTCGTCACTGTTGTACGCCCTCGATGCTGTAATAAAATAGGGAACACCACCCAGCACGCCGTTACTGTCAGTATGTGTATGTCCAGCAATAAACAATTCGATTTTTCCGGTGCAGTTTCCAAAGTCATATGTCGTTCCATTCAGCGTGATGCTTGTGTGTGAATTGTATGCCTCAGCCAAATTACCTAAAACCGGAGTGCTTCCTTGAGTGTTGTACAGGATATGCAAGAATATGATGCTATGTTCATGGTCATCCTGTTTAAGCCGTCGAGCAAGCCAGTCAATTTGTTCCCAGTCATATTCCAACATTGTTCCGTGTTCAATCCCAGTGTCAAGAATATAGCATTTTGAGTTAGCTCCGTCGAAACTATAATAAGCCTTTTGTGTCGGCGTTTCTCTGTACATAATTGAACTTATTGTGTCATCGTTTAACCTGCCTGTTCTGAGTTCACTATCAGCATCGTATTTTCCTTGATAGTTTGTATCGTGATTTCCCATAACTAGATGACAACCATCAAGCATGTTCTTTGCAATACCACGAAGATACCCAAGCCTATAACAGGCTTCATCCATCGTAGTTGAATTGTTCAGCCAGTCACCCCCGCATACCATGAACGAACACGGGGTTGAGTTATACGTTTTCTGTAACCGTTTAAAATAGTTTTCCATGCGTGTTTCGTTACGGTTGTCATCGGCAAATCCTAAAACATGAGGGTCTGTAAAGAAGGCAAAAGATTCTACTTCCGACTTGCCTTTGAACAATTTTCCATATGAAACCACTGGAGTTTGCCAGTCATATTGACCAGTATAAGGTTCACCATTAAAAATCAACGTGGCGTCAAAAGTATCTTCTTCGTCTGAATCTGTAACATAATAACAGTAGAAGGTTATAGTTTCATCACTAAAAGTTGTTTCTGCATTAACGTGCATATACAAACGTCCTGTGTAAGCATCGCTCGGAAAATCAACTTCTGTCCATGTCATAGGCTGTATCATTTGAGCCATTTGGCGCGCAGTATCGTCGTAATCAAAATACCCAGTCTGAACATAAAAACCTTCGGTTGTAGTGCTTTGTATAAAAAACTTTGCCTTTTTAACAATCGATAAATCAATCGTTCGGAAAGCAAAATTCAGATTAAATCCTGCGGTAGCCGTACCATTTAATCGCATCTTATTCTTTCCGACCACAGTGACCGTTACGCCATTTGAAACAGTATTTGCAAACTGTATTTTAAACTGGTTTTTATTAAAGTCTTCTTCTTCTTCTTCTTTGTTCAGATATTTAACTGTCTCGATTGTAAAATGGACAAATGCAGAACCAGATACATTTACATAATGCTTGCTAAAATAAATATCAAAAGGTGCCGTGACTATGTTCGTTGTGCCGATGTTTGTGTCTACTCTTTGATATGCTTCATCTTTTCCAGCAATATTCCATGTGATATTTCTAATATCACTATCGTTTTTTAAATCTGATTTCAGCAAAGTTCCTTTCGGAATTGGAGGGTTGTATCTTAGTGTAACATATCCGGTAGACGTTTTTGTTTCAGAAGCTTCCCACGTTTTTCCAGTAATCAGTAAGCCGATCTGCCCTCCTATATCGTCTATCTGCCCTCCGAGATCGTCTATCTGCCCTCCGAGATCGTCTATCTGCCCTCCGAGATCGTCTATCTGACGGTCTGTAACAATAAGCATATAAGCATCATTATCGAAAACATCGCCAGACTCAATATGAAAAAAATCACGAAAAGAATAAGCATCTGAAGGATAATCATAATCTACAACAGTGTTTACTACCTTAATCGCCGCATATTGCACACGCGAATCATCTTGCTTGAAGTAGCCGGGAGTCCAATAAGAATGTTTAAGTTCGCTTGATGAAACAATTTTATGGTGTAAAGTAGCAGGGGAAGGGATAAGAAAGCTCTTGCTCATCAACTCTATGTTGAACGAAGTGGTAGCAGTCCCATTTATCACAATCGCATTTGGCTGTATAAAAGTTATAGTAACTCCATTTCTTGTGATTGGAGCCGACGGCATCGAGCCAAGCGATTTTGTAAAAAGATTCGTTCCAGATAGAACTGGAAGCATGTTATTTAAATCAGCCTTTACATCCTCAATGTCACGCCGCGCCTGCGCGTCTTTTATGTTATACTGTGTCGTACTTCCAGGTACCTGGATTTTACTGATATCAGCCATTTGCACCACCTCCATAAATCAAGCACTCACCCTGTACCGTTACGTTCGCCGCCGCGCTGGCCGCTGCCACTGCCGCGTCACCCGCCGCCCGGATCTCAGCTATCTTACTGTCCGCGGACTGTACCGCGCTGTTCACGTCCCGTACCGCTGCCGTTGCGGCGTTCTCTATGTCCGTCACGCCTGTCGCTACCGTGGTTTCGATGTCTGTAACTATGCCCGCTGCCGTCTGCACGGATCCGGCTATATCTGCCGCTATAGTTGCCATCTGGTCTATATACGCCTGCT
>OCTX012285874.1_pt1 | contig 36261 bp, 31 predicted proteins | sample 1539691 | NCBI WGS metagenome assembly OCTX01 (sample SAMN02144231, study PRJEB22623) | gut metagenome | biome: sheep rumen | host: Ovis aries | place: New Zealand
CCTACCTCAAGCAGGTACATGGCGAAGTCGGTGGAGTTGTTGATGGTGCGGTTGCCGTCGCTCTTGCCGAAATAAGACGAGCACTTGGGGAAAAGATAGAAGGCTCCCTGCGGGTCGTTCACTTCCAGTCCGGGAATGTCCTTGGCAAGCTTGACGATAAGGTTCTTGCGGCGTTCAAATGCCTGACGCATCTCCTCCACGCACTCCTGTGGTCCGTTCCAGGCTGCCTCTGCGGCTTTCTGGCTTACGGAGCATGGACCGCTGGTGTACTGTCCCTGCAGTTTGTTGCAGCCTTTCACCACCCACTCGGGAGCGGCTATGAATCCGATACGCCAGCCTGTCATCGCATAGGCCTTGCTTACGCCGTTGATGATGACCACGCGGTCCTTGATATCGTCGAACTGAGCCATGGAGGCATGGCTGCCCACATAGTTGATGTGCTCATAAATCTCGTCTGCCACGACGATGACGCGCTCATGCTTCAACAGCACGTTCTTCAGTCCTTCCAGCTCTTCTTTGCTGTAGACTGAGCCTGTAGGGTTGGAAGGCGAGCAAAGAATCAGCGCACGTGTCTTGGGTGTGATAGCTGCCTCAAGCTGCTCCGGAGTGATTTTGAAGTCCTGCTCAATTTTGGCCTCCACATACACGGGCGTACCTTCTGCCAGCAATACCATCTGAGGATAGCTCACCCAGTAAGGGGCGGGGATAATCACCTCGTCTCCAGCGTTCACGATGGCCATGAGCGTGTTGCATACTGACTGCTTTGCACCGTTGGACACGAGAATCTGAGAAGGTGCGTACGTTAAGCCGTTCTCCGTCTTGAGTTTCTTCGCGATAGCCTCCTTCAGCGACGGATAGCCGGGGACGGGACTGTAGCGGGTCCAGTTTTCTTCTATGGCCTTGACAGCGGCTGCCTTGATGTGGTCGGGGGTGTTGAAGTCGGGCTCGCCGACACTCATGTTAATCACGTCGACACCCTGGGCTTTCAGCTCACTGCTCTTCTGCGACATCGCCAGCGTGGCTGAGGGAGCCAGACGGTTCAAACGGTCTGATAAATTCTGCATTGTTTATTGGGTTTAGAGTTTAGTGTTTAGAGTTTAGAGTTGGTCGGACCTGTCAGACGGGTCGGACCTGTCGGACTGGTCGGACTAATCTGAAATCAAGAACAGGCTATTCCCTTGCCTTCCCGAGAAAGCGGAGAAGATAGAGGAAGAGGTTGATGAAGTCGAGATAGAGTGTGAGCGATCCGAGGATGGCCAGCTTCTGAGTCGTGTCGTTCACCTCGTCGCCATAGGCCAGGAACATGTTCTTGATTTTCTGGGAGTCGTAGGCCGTAAGTCCTGCGAACACAAGCACACCGATGATGGAGATGATGAAATCCAGCCCTGAGCTCTTCACGAAGATATTGACCACGGATGCGATAATCACGCCGATAAGGGCAAAGAGCAGGAACTTGCCCATCGTCGACAAGTCTTTCTTCGTGAAGTAGCCGATAAGCGCGAGTCCGGCAAAGGCTCCAGCCGTGATGAAGAATGTGGTGGCGATGGATGTGGCTGTATAAGCCAGGAAGATGACTGACATGGTCAGTCCGTTGACCACTGAGTAGACAATAAACATGATGGCTGCCGCAGTGAATGACAACTTGTTGATGGCAGCGGAGAGTCCGATGACCAGACCGATTTCCACAATGGCAAGTACCCAGAACACAGCCTGGTTAGAGAAAATCATCTCCATCATCGTGTAACTGTTGGCCACGCCATAAGCCACAAGGCCGGTCACGGCCAATGCCAATGTCATCCACACATATACTTTTCTCATAAGCACTCCGAATGCGGTTGCCACCGCCTGGGTGTTTGCAGGAGCATAAGGTGTGTAGCCCTGCTGGCCATATGCTGACTGACCATATTGGGAGCCGTACTGCTGCTGGCCATTCTGATAGTTGCTGTAGTTGTTCATAAACCCGATTATGTTTAAAAATTTTGAATATGCTCTAACTTTCCGGATATTCCGGATTTTCTGGAGGAACTGGATATTCCGGTGGCTCCGGTTTTTCCCTACTTATTGAAATGGAGGATATGCCCCATTCGTTCCTGCTTGGTGTGGAGGTAGCGCTCGTTGTATTTGTTAGGTGTCACCTCTATCGGCACATTCTCCACAATCTCAAGTCCGTAGCCCTCCAGCCCGACACGTTTGACGGGGTTGTTCGTGAGAAGTTTAATCTTGCCCACGCCCAATGCGCGCAAAATCTGTGCGCCCACGCCGTAATCGCGAAGGTCGGGGTCGAATCCGAGGTGGATATTGGCGTCCACAGTGTCGAGACCCTGCTCCTGAAGTTTGTAGGCGGCAATCTTGTTCATCAGGCCGATGCCTCGTCCTTCCTGAAGCAGATAGACCACCACGCCCTTGCCTTCTTTCTCTATCAGCTGCATGGAGCGGTGGAGCTGCTCGCCGCAGTCGCAGCGCTTCGATCCGAAGATGTCGCCGGTGGCACAGCTGGAGTGCATACGCACAAGCACCGGCTCATCGGCAGCCCATGTTCCCTTGAAGATGGCCACATGCTCCAGTCCGTTGCTTTTCTGCCTGAAGGGGATGATGCGGAAATGTCCGTATTCTGTGGGCAGGTCGGCTTCCTCGCCTTTCTCCACGAGCGACTCTTTCTGCAGTCGGTAGGCGATGATGTCCTTGATTTGTATCAGCCTGACTCCCAGCTCCTCGGATTTTTTCACCAGTTCCGGCATTCTTGCCATCGTGCCATCAGGATTGAGGATCTCGATGAGCGCCGCGGCGGGACGGAGTCCTGCCAGCCTGGCCAGGTCGATGGCGGCCTCGGTGTGTCCTGCCCTGCGCAGCACGCCGTTGTCCTGGGCATACAAAGGGTTGATGTGTCCTGGCCGGCCGAAGGTCTTGGGTGTGGACTCGGGGTCAGCCAAAGCTTGTATCGTGGCGGCACGGTCGTGGGCTGAGACGCCGGTGGTGCAACCTTCCAGCTTGTCGACGGTCACGGTGAAGGGGGTGCCAAGCATCGACGTGTTTTCCTCCACTTGATGAGGCAGTTCCAACTCGCGGGCACGGCTGGTGGTGATAGGTGCGCAAAGCACGCCACGCCCTTCTTTCAGCATGAAATTCACTTTCTCCGCTGTGATGGTCTCAGCAGCTGTGATGAAGTCTCCTTCGTTCTCGCGGTCTTCATCATCCACGACAATAACGAATTTGCCCTGACGGAAGTCGTCAATGGCTTGTTCTATCGTAGCAAATATCTTTTTATCCATTAGTGCAAAGTTAGTGAAAAGTTCAGACTTTAACGCCCAAACTATGAAGTATTTTTAATTTTTATTCTTTTTTTGCATTTTCCCGCCCGTCATCTTGAGCCGTCTGCCATGTGGAAGTGGCTACGGAGGGCTGGGCGCCTTCCAGTTCCTCACAACGCTTGGCTATGGACTTGGCGGTGTTCATCACCACTTTCAGCTCACGGCTCAGACGGCGGCGGAAACGGCTGACACGGAAGAGGAAGAACACACCGGCCGGAAAGAAATAGCCTACGGCCTTGTTCCATTTCGGCGACTTGAACGGCGCCGTGTGGGCGTCGGCATCGAGGATGGGGAACACATTCAGATGATTCAGCACATAGCGGTCCTTGCTGTTGGAGAGCTCCTCGACGCAGTGTTCCAGTTTCTGGCTGATGGCAGCCACCTCGTCGTCGTGCGTGCTGCCGAAGAAGAGTTTGATATAGTTGGGGAAGCGGTTGAGGTGCTTCGTCCGGCGGTAGGCCTGGGCCTTGTCGGCTATGTCGAGCAGCTCGTCGTGCATAAGGCCGTACTGAGGGTCGCGTATGATCACCTCTTTCCTGAAGATGCTGCGTTTCGTCTTGATGCCGAACACCTTGCGGAAGAAGTTCCGGTAGGTGTCGATATTGAACACCACTGAGTCGTTATTCGACTTGATGGTGAGGTAATAGGCTATCGGTGCCAGCACCAGTGTGCTGAACCACATGCCCAGCCACACCGGTATAGTGCCGGCATGAGCGAGATTCGACCCGAAGGAGTTGATGATGTAGTAGAATATGAAGATAATCACGGCAACGACCACAGGCATGCCCATACCTCCTTTTCGGATGATGGCGCCCAGGGGTGCTCCGATAAAGAAGAAGACAAGACAGGAGAGTGCGAGCGTGATTTTCTGCCAGAACTGGATTTTGTGCATGCGCAGGTCGCGCTGGATGGCTTTCATCATCTCAGCGCGGAATTCCATGTCGCTGGCAGCCAGCGACACTTTCTGAAGAGCGTTATGCACCACTTGCGACTGGCGGTTCTCCTTCATTGTCTGGAACAGGGAGTCGGCATCCACGCGCGAGAGCTTGGCGCGGTCGGCCATAAGCTTGGAGGCCTCGGCCTGCGTGGCGGCATACAGGGAGTCTTCCTGCTGGCGTTCTTTCGACTGAGTAAAAAAACGACGTATTTGCTTAGAGGTCCTTTCTAACGCGCTTATGGCAGATGCCGACGTGTCAGACGCAACGGTGTCGGGACGGAACATCTGGCGTCCTGCGTCCGGTCGTTGTCCGTTCATCACCAGGTGCTGACGCTCCACCATGCGGTTACGGCGGTGAATGAAGTTCAGTTGTGCTTTCGTGAATCCGCTGACCATCAAGGTTCCGCGTTTCATGTCATCGTAGTAGGCCAGCGCGGTGCTGTCTACATATTCCTGCAACGAGTCCACACCATCCAGAAGGCTTCCCATGCTCTTGGTCTTCGCGTTCTGGGAGAAGTCGTTGTCGGTCATCGAGAAGTCGGTGCTGAAGTCGATGATGAAATGCTTGTCAACGAATGTCTCACGCCGGTATGGCACATTGTTCGTCGCCATCGCGTTGGTGCGCAGATTCTCAAACTGCTCCCCACTGAACAGATGAAGCAGCAAGTGCTCCTTGTCGGCCGAAGTTTCCAGCATGGCGGAGTCAGCCAGGATGATATGGGCATTGGCTGCGCCTTCCGACAACTCATAGATGATTACCTCGTAAAGCATGTCGGTCTTCGGATCCTTCTCCTTCACGTAGAGGTTCACGCCGTCTATGCCGTCGTAGAACACGCCCTCCGGAATGTCGATCGTCGGGGAGGTCTGACGCACGGAATAGAGCATCTGGAACAGCATCTTCTGGGCGTAGGGGGCGGCATAGTCCTGAAAATAATAGGACACGCCGGTCATCACCACCATGAAGACAGCTATCGGACGCATGATGCGCACGAGCGGAATTCCGGCTGCCTTCATCGCCAGCAGCTCCAGGCGTTCGCCCATGTTGCCGAAGGAGATGAGGGAGGCTAAAAGAATGGCAAGGGGGAGTGCCAGCGACACCAGGGTCTCGCCGGCATAGAAGAAGAACTTCGCCAGTACGTCCATCTCCAGGCCTTTGCCCACGAGATCGTCGATATACTTCCACAAAAACTGCATCATCAATATGAATATACTGATGACGAATGTGCCCACAAACAGCGTGAGGAAGTTCTTCAATACGTATTTGTCAATCTTCTTGAGCATAATTCCGTGCAAAGTTACGAAAAAAAGATGACAATTAACGAATGATTGAGGCGAATAGTGAAAAGTGGAAAGTGAAAAGTGTGTTTACAGCAGCTGAATGGCCTTGTTCTGATGGCTGCATAACAACATAAGGGAACATATAAATTCTATAATGCTTATACGTTCCCGCATGAAATCAATCTGAGGAATATGGAGCTCAGGATCTCAAGGCAAAAGCGTCGGCATCGTCGAGCACAGGGAATTTCTTACGGAAAGCCATGAGTTTCTCCATGTCGATGGTGGCAACGGATATGCAAGGCTCATTGTCGGTGGTCTCGGCCAGGACGGTGCCGTAAGGACTAATGATGGAGGTACCACCGTCGTAATGACACATCTCATCATCACCGATGCGGTTGACACCCACGACAAAGCATTGGTTCTCAATAGCACGGGCCTTCAAGAGGATGTTCCACACCTGGCGACGGCTCTCCGGCCAGTTCGCCACGTAAACGGCCATGTCGTAATCCTTGCGGTTGCGGGAGAAGACGGGAAACCTGAGGTCGTAGCACACCTGCAGCAGGATGCGTACGCCGCGCCATTCCACAATCACACGCTCCTTCCCCGCCTGATAATGCTCGTGCTCACCGCTGTAGGTGAAGAGGTGGCGCTTGTCGTAAGTGGTAACGCTCCCGTCGGGCTTGACGAAGTACATCCGGTTGAAATACTTGCCACGGTCGGCCACAGCGACACTCCCACAGATAGCGGCGGAGACTATACGTGCTTTTGATTTCATCCAGGCAAGCGAACGTTCCTCTATCTCCGCATATTTCTCTGGCTGCATGACGAAACCAGTGGAAAACATCTCTGGCAGAACATAGAGGTCGGCACGGCCCGCATGGTCTATCTGGTAATCTGCGTTTCGGATATTCCGTTCGGGATCGCCCCATACAATATCCATCTGAATGACTGCAATCTTCATGTTTTCTTGAATTGATATATTGGTGTTTTTAGAGAGGAAATGGGTTGTCTGACCTGTCCGACTTGTCTGACTTGTCCGACTGGTCTGACCTGTCCGACTTGCCTTAAACCAAAAAAGCAATGCACAAACCTGCACATTGCTTTTTATGATGGAAAAGAGATAATTACTTGCGTGTTACGTATGATCCGTCGCGCGTGTCAATCTCAATCATGTCGCCTTCGTTGATGAACAGCGGAACACGAATCGTGGCACCGGTCTCAACCGTTGCCGGCTTTGTGGCGTTTGTGGCGGTGTCGCCCTTCAGACCTGGCTCAGTGTAAGTCACCTTCAGCACCACCTTCACAGGGATTTCCACAGTCAGGATGGTATCTGTGGCTGAATCGATGGAGGCCATCACGTTCTCACCTTCCTTCAGGAAGTCAACGCCCTCAATCACGTCCTTGCTGATGTTCACCTGCTCATAGGTCTCGTTGTTCATGAACACAAGGTCGTCGCCTTCCTTGTAGAGATACTGGAACTGACGGTGGTCAACTTGCACATCCTCCAGCTTGGCGCTCACAATCCATGTGCGCTCAAGCACACGACCGTCCTGCACGTCGCGAAGTTTCGTACGCATCACTGTGTTTCCCTTACCTGGCTTCACGTGCAAGAAGTCAATCACTACATAAATTCGACCGTCAAGACGTAAACAAACATTTTTCTTAATGTCACCTGCTAACATATTAGCTTCTTTTTTTTAATTATTAATAAGTTTTCGTTTTCGATTGCGATTTTATTCAAATTCTTCACCCGATTGTAAAATCTAAGCACCAAATTTTGTGCAAAATTACATTTTTTTCATAAAATGACAAAAAAAGTGGCTCAAAAAGGGCATAACTTTTTGTTATTTTACATAAAATCACTAATTTTGCAACTCATTTTGGTGCTGCAGACGTCAATCGGCTGAAAAATGGGTTGTATTTCGGCCAAGAAACATCCGCCACCAATGATGTAAGAATCAGAAGAAATAAAAACAATTAAATAATTAGAAACAATGAAAAGAACATTCCAACCTCACAATCGCAAGAGAGTGAACAAGCATGGTTTCCGCGAGCGCATGAGCACAAAGAACGGACGCAAGGTTCTTTCTAGCCGCCGCAAGAAGGGCCGCAAGAAGCTGAGCGTTTCAAGCGAGCATCACGGAAAATAATGTCCGTTTGACTGACATTATCAATACGGGCGCAACACATTGGTGTTGCGCCCGTATTGTGTTTTTTTTAAGAAATCCTAGAATATCTAGGACTTCTAGAATATCTAGAAAATCTAGAAAAAAATCACTTCGCTGTGGTCCTGGTAGACCGCACCTCATGATGATACGACCGGTAGCCGTCGACAGGGATTTCCTCGTCGGGCTCTTCCAACGTGCCTTCCCTCGGCAACTGAAAACAAAGATACTTGATGGAGAAGCCGCGCTCCAGCCACATCTGCTCGTAGTAGGTCTGTATCTCGCGCAGAGAGGAGTCTTCGCAGCCTTCGTCCGACCTGCCGTACAGGTCGTCGGTGCTTGCAAGCAATGGGAGGCGGTTTCGCTCAGCCATCAGCTTGGTGTAGGTGTAGAGAAAGGGGGAGTCGGTCTTCAGATGAATCAGTCCGTTGTCAACCATCATCTTACGGTACCGCTCCATGAAATAAGTGCTGGAGAGGCGTTTCGTCGCTTTCTTCATCTGAGGGTCACTGAAGGTCAGCCATATCTCACTCACCTCCCCCTCGCCAAAAAACTCATGGATGAACTCGATGCTGGTGCGGAGGAATCCCACGTTCGTCAGCCCCTCGTTCAAAGCCGTCTTGGCTCCATGCCACATACGGGCGCCTTTGATGTCTACGCCGATGAAATTCTTGTCGGGATAGCGACGGGCAAGTCCCACGGTATACTCGCCTCTTCCGCAACCCAGCTCCAGCACGATGGGGTTAGGGTTGTGGAAAAAGTCGGCATTCCACTTGCCTTTCATGCCGAACCCCTCCTGTTTCAATACCCAGAACGGGCACTGAACGACAAGAGGGTTCTGTTCCATTTCAGCAAATTTCGCCAGTTTACCTTTTCCCATATGATGTTATCAGTCTTCAGTTGCCAGTCTTCAGTTGCCAGTCTTCAGTTTTCAGCTACCTGTTTCCAGTTGCCAGTTTTCAGAGCTATGCGGACTCCTCCATATAAGGAGTAACATCACTCTAAACTCTAAACTCTCAACTAATCTATCACCACCATGGTCCAGCCGTGCTTGTCTTCCTCGATGCCATACTGGATGCCACGCAGATGCTCAAACAGCTTGCGGCTCACCGGTCCTGGTTCTTCACCGAAATCATAACGCTTGCCGGTCTCCAGATCGTCGATATACGAAATCGGAGAAATGACTGCAGCCGTTCCGCAGGCGCCGGCCTCTTCGAAGGTGGACAGCTCTTCTTCTGGTATCTGACGGCGCTCCACTTTCAGTCCGAAGTCCTCAGCCAGCTGCATCAGGCTCTTGTTCGTGATGGAAGGGAGGATGGACGTGGATTTCGGAGTCACATAGGTGTTGTCTTTGATTCCGAAGAAATTGGCGGCTCCACACTCGTCGATATATTTCTTCTCCTTTGCATCGAGATAGAACTCGCAGGCATAGCCTTTGTCATGTGCTTTCTTGTTGGCCAGGAGTGAAGCGGCGTAGTTTCCGCCCACCTTATATATACCAGTGCCCAGTGGCGCCGAACGGTCGTGTTCGCGGATTATCACGTAAGGGTTGGATGCGAAACCGCCCTTGAAGTAAGGTCCTACGGGAGTGACAAGAATCAGGAAGAGATATTCCTGCGACGGATGAACGCCCACTTGGGCGCTTGTTCCGATCATCAGCGGACGGACATACAGGGTAGCACCGCTCTCGTACGGTGGAATGAAACGCTCGTTCAACCGAACCACCTTCTTCACCATTTCTATAAAGAGCTCTGTCGGGACCTCTGGCATGAGGATGCCTCGGCAAGTCGACTGCAGGCGTGCTGCGTTCTCATCGGGACGGAACACACGCACCTTGCCGTCAGGACAGCGGTAGGCCTTCAAGCCCTCAAAGGCCTCCTGTCCATAGTGAAGGCAGGTGGCGGCCATATGGAGAGGGATGGTCTCCTCGCTGCACACTTCAATCTCACCCCATTTACCATCGCGGTAGTAACACCGCACATTGTAATCTGTCTTGTGATAGCCGAACCCCAGGTTCGACCAGTCCATCAATTCTGCCATAATAGCGATATGTTTTTTAGTGTTATTTTGAAATTTGAAAGCAAAATTACAAAAAAAACTATAATTTCGTGCGTTTTTGTCAGAGAAATTTCAATATTTCATGAAAAGTGACATTATTTCATGCAGTAGAGACGTGCCGTGGCGCGTCTTCATTCTTTTTCCCATTGCTGAAAAAATACGAAGACGTGCCACGACACACTTTATAGGAGGTGTTTTGTCAGAAGATGCGCAACTGCGCATCTCTACCTAGTGGTCTCTCACCGGGAAATTGAAGTAGGTCTTGGGATAGGGCTGGTTGTCGAGGGTGAAATGCCACCATTCGTTGGCATAATTCGTGAATCCATGCTTCTCCATCACGCGCTTGAGCAGCATCCGGTTCTTGTTGTGTGTCTTGTTGACGTTGCCGCCCGGATAAGCGCCCTGATATGCGGTGTGGGAGGGCGGACCGAAATAGTCGAAATGGCTGCCCATGTCCACTTCCTTCTTCGTGTCCTTGTAGCAGATGGTCAAATCGACGGTGCTCCCTTTGCTATGGCCTGACTTACGGGCGATATAACGTGGAAACAAGTTGCGCTTCTCTATCGTCGGATAATACTCCTTCTTGTTCTTCTGGTCGGGGCCCTGCGCCCAACGCACGAAATGGTCGACTGCGCTTTGGGGGCGGTAGGCATCATAGATTTTGATGACATACCCCATCTGGCGCAACTCGTCGGCTGCCTCCTTCAGTTTCTTGGCTGCCTGCTTAGACAAGATGGCGGCATTATCCTGGTATCCGGCCACTTGACCACCAGTAAAGTTGTTGGTGGTGACATAGCGGATATCCTCAATCACGTCGGGCACATAGTTCCGGACCAACACGAACCCCTCGTGGGGTTCAAATCCCTGAGCGCCGGCTGTCATACCAAGGACGGCCAGCAGCATTGCACAAAAAATCCGCCTCATAGTCATTCAGCTTCAAGCAGTTCGAACTTGAATTGTTTCTTGGTACGTGTGTTGGTGAACGTACCGGAGAAATTGATGCCTCGGGTAGAGAAATAGCCTTTGAACGTGCCAGTATGGCGACCCTGAGGACTGAGTTCCTTCACGGTCATCTTACTGCCAGCCAAGGCATTCTCATTGCTTACCATCACCAGCGTGAACTTGCTTGCCGGACGGTCTTTATAATAATAGTAGCCACATTTCTCGCCGGGATCAGCCGTGCAGTTAATATGCATGAACACCTTGTATGGTCCGATGTTGCCGGCCAGGTCTTCCCACACGGGTTCCTGCTGCCCTGCTGGATAGCCTCCGAAGGAAGTCAGCACGGCAAACAAGAATGTCAGCAGCACAAGAGTGGCCATTGCATGAAATCCAGTTTTCTTCATTTTCCTTTCTTATTTTTAATGAGACACCTATAGAAGCATCTCAGATGATTTACATAGATATGCAGACGCGCCACGACGCGTCTCTACTCTCAATAGATGCGGTCATAATAAACATAGCCCAGGAACCTCCTGCCACGGTCATAGACCTTCAACCAGTTGGAGGAGCCAGCCGAGTAATAGACATAGGTGCCCACATCCAGTCGCCCGACGATGGCATAGTTCGTACCAGGCCCTTTGCGGATATTCACGTATCCGTCTTTCGGGTCAGTGATATAGCCCGACATAAGGTTACGTACAGGCGCGCCATCGCTCGAGTTGTTGGGATTAACCCGGACTATGCGGCTCGTGCTCATATAGCCCATGTAGGTGCCGCTCTTTGCGCCGGAATACACTTTGCTCCACCCGTTGCCTTGAGGTGTATAGTAAAGGTATTCTCCTGAGTTGTAGCGGCGTACAATCGGAGAACTTGTGGATGGACCACGTCGGATGTTGGTATAGCCGTCAGGATCGGAAACACGGCCATAATACTTCTGCGCACTGACTGTGAGTGCGGAAACCATCATCAGGATTGCAAAAATAGCTCTTTTCATAATACCAAGGTTTTAAAGGGTTTGTAATATTCGTGTGCAAATATAATCTTTTTCCATGAACCAACAAAAAAAATAAAAAAAATTCTTTCCTAATCCCTAAATTTTCGTTCAAAACGTATTCGGAAAGATTACCTCATGATTTTTCTCTTTGTCATGTCAGAGTTCAAACAAGTTTGATTCTGATCATTTTGACAAAGAGAAAAACCATGTTCGGTAAATATCTGCTGTCTTATTCTTCAAGCGTGATTCCCATCAGCCCGATGACGACATCGTTGGATAGGCACACCAGCCTCAGCAAGCGGAGAGGCTTGTCAGAGTCAAGGGGCATCTTCAGGATTTGGGCAGCACCATCGGGGATGCCCATCCCGGCGGCTATCGGTGTGGAGGCGTCAGTGAGGTCGGAAGTATGCACACCGCTCCCGTCGTCCTCCACGTTCAGCTCAGCTTTCAAATGGCGCGACGTGAAGCCTGAGCCGAGATGGACACGATAGGGATGAAGAGGGGCCGACCGGAAAGCATAGTCGTCGTAATAGTAGTCCTGCTCGATGGGACACCAGTTCACGGGATTCTCCAGATGGAGCGTGTCGCAGCTTCCGTCGACATATTCCACAACCACCAGCCCGTTGTCAATCCTGCTTTGCATGTTGTTGGTCGTCCCGGCCATGAGCAGATAGGCGTAAGAGGCGTTGCCGGAAAGGGGCACGGAGGCGGAGTCGGGGTAGTTGTCCCAAAGCGAGGTGAACATCACGTTATGTCCGCTTTTCGGCAGCGAGAAACGAAGTCCGAGGCCTGTGTCGAACAGACCATCTGTGCCGATGGCGCCTCGCAATCCCGTATCGCTGATTTTTGCTTTCAGACCGGGCACGCACCAATCGCCCATACCCTGCACGGGGATTTCCAATGTGGTGTAGGGCGAGCGGGGCGTGAGGTATTGCTGTTCAAAGATGTCTGACACATTCGAGTTGTATTTCCCCTCAAGCGAAACATAGCGGTGGCGTTGCTGTGCGTCGGGGGTGATGTCGTCCAGCCCCATAGAGTGCATGAATTGGGGATCGTCCATCTGCTGACGGCCTGCATAACGGATATTGCTGTCGCCTGTATCCGGTTTCGGACCACGGTGGATGCGGATGGTCTGCCGACGGGCTGCCGTGCCCGCCGCTTCAGTCCATTCTCCGCCCCCAAGGCTCTGCCTCACCACAATCTGAAGCGGAGTCCTGAATTGCTGTTCCACTTCATAGACGTCATCCCCGCCTTCGCGGTGAAAACGATAAGAAAGATAAGGTGTGCGTACTGATGCTTCATCCCAGCTGTCGGGGAAAGCCGGCTGCAGCACGCAAAGGCCGTCGAGCGCCTGCGGCCGGACGCCGAACAGCCCGTTGATGAGGGCGCGGGCCGTGATGCCCACGTTGTCGCCAAAGTCTCGGTAAGCTTCCTGTCGGGCTGCGTCGTAATAGCTGATTTGTCCGAAGTTGCCGGGCGACTGTCCCAGGTACATCTCATCGAGCAGGTCGCTCTTCAGCAGACGGAATCCCATGTCTTTCCGGCCGGCCAGCATATAGGCCAGCGCCATGTTCGCCACCTCCTCATGCGCCACGTTGTTCGTGCTCCACACATAGGGCATCCAGTCGGTGGTGCTGAGCGTGAAATAACCGCGTGGCTGGAAGTCAGGCAGACTGCCGCTCAATCCCAGCTTGCTCAGCGCTGCCGTGTCCACGGCATAGTCTATGGGGATGTGGGGCAGGCATTCGTCCACATAGCGTGTGGCGAGAAAGGCCTGGCGGCCGTCGCAGGCGCCACAGTCGATGGGGGTATAGATGCTCCAGAGCGCAGCACTGCGATGGAGACGTTTCTTGCCCATGAAATCTTGGAATTCAGCCCAGTGTCCTTCTTCGTCCATCCAGAGGCGGCTGTTCATCGCCCGCAGGATTTGGTCTGCCTCACGGGCATAAGGCTCCTGGTCCTCGTTAAGGATTTCCGCCAGCCGTGCCGCCAGCCGGTTGGCACGGTAATTATATGCCGAGCTGTGGGTCACCGCACCGCTGTTGTAGTAAAGGGCGTCGGAGGCCCAGATGCAGCAGTAGGCATCGAAAAGATGGTCGCCGTCTGGGTCGAAATTCCGTTTCTCCCACTCGAGATGGAGTTTCATCTTGGGCCAGAACGCCCGGATGAAGGCGGTGTCGCAATCGTGCTGCAGATGCCATAACAGCTCGTCGATGTAGTTGAGATTCATGTCGTAGTGGTGCATCACGTCCGTTTTGTTCGGACTGCGGCAGATATAGCCGTTGGAGTACATCTGCGTGCCCCACTCCTTCAGTGCACGGGCCATGCCCTTGTCTGGGTCCTGCGTGGGATGCGGACGTGTGGGCGGAACGTCTATCACCATACTGGCGGCATAGTTCTCGAAATGTCGGCGGGAGCGGTCGCCCCACCCTACCACGTCGCCCACATAGGCAGCACGCCATCCGGCCAGCTGGGTGCGCCAGCCTATGCAGCCGTGAAGCCAGCTCTCTCCGTCCCACAGGCCGTCGGCGGCATGCATCAGCACGGTACCGAGTGTGTTGACAAACGGGTCTGGGGTCGTGAACTCCACGAGGCCCATCCTGCGTTGACGTTCAGATTCAATTGACTGAAAGCAATGTCGTCCTGCTTCTTTTGCAACTGACTGCAGGGTGTCGGGATTGGCATAATAAAGATATGACTCCTCGTCTCCGTCCCACTGGCAGGTCTGCAGAGAGCGGCGTTGAGGGTCAGCCTCGAAATTGCCGCGCGGGTCAATGCCGAGGTCACCTCCCCGCTTCATCTTGGTATGGGCAATGCGGCAGGAAGTGGCACAAAGGCGCGTGCCCTTCGGAAAGCCTTTCGACAGGAACTGCCATACGACGGCCTCTTCATTGAAAGCGCACATCACGCTGACACGCAGCTCGCTGCCAGCCTCCCAGCGGTGGTCGCGCAGCACATAGCTGCGGAGTCCGCCTTGGAAGCGTGACTCGCAATAGTCGGTGCTGTCGAGCGGGAACGAGGTGCCGTCGGGCAAGACGAGCTTGAGGCTGATATTGCGGCTGCGGTCTTTGTCGTAAGTGGCGAAGACGGGCCTGTCGCTGGTCTCCAGTCGGAATAAGGTCGGAGAGCCATACAATGCGCGCGTATAGCGGTTTTCTCCGTTCAGGCAGACAATGTCACGGCCGTCGGGGAAATAACGCATCACCCGCTCCTGGGCACGAACGCCCGTAAGCAATTCCGCCAAGATCAAAAACAAGAATAATCGGTGCATCTGCTTGAAGTCAGTCAAAATTATCTCTCAGATTTTTAGTTTCCGGGTTCTCCGGAATTTCCGGGCTTTCCAGATTGTCCGGAAAATCCAGGATTTCCGGGTTCTCCCGGTAAATCAGAAAAAGGCAGGATGGATTACCTCCACCCTGCCTGTATAGAAGAATGAAATCGAATGTCAGACTGCGTTTCAGCTTATCGTCTTGCGCCACGGCGTCCTACGGTAGGTGCTGAGCTGGAACTGCTGGAGCTGGAAGTCGGCCTCGACACGCTCTGACGACTGGAGCTGCTGGAACTCGAGCTGCTCGATGGACGGGAGACAGAAGAGCGGTCGACGGTAGGACGTGAAACCGTACGCTGGCTGGGGGTGCTCCGGTTGTTGTCGTTCGAAGAGGAGGACGTGCGGGTGGAGCTGCTGCTCGAGGCCGGACGGGTGTTCCTGCCTGTGTTCACGCTCGGGCGGCTCGTGTTGTCGTTCGATGTCGGACGGGTCACGTTGCCGTTGTTGTTACCGCTGGAAGTCGGACGGGTCACGTTGCCATTATGGTTGTCCGGACGGCTCGTGTTGTGATTGTTGTCGGTTGTCGGACGACTCGTATTGTTATTGTTGTTGCTGGTTGGGCGGCTGACCGAACGGCCGTTGCGGTCGGGACGTCCCACAGTGCGGTTATTATTATTGTTGTTGCTGTTGTTATTGTTCACGTTCGGACGGTTGTTGTCGCGGCCAGTGCGGGCGTTGTTGTTATTGTTGACGTTCGGACGGCTCACGTTGTTGTTATTATTGCCAGTCGGACGGGACACATTGCCGTTGTGGCCGTTGTTGTTGGGCCGGCCCACGGTGTTGCCATGGTTGCCGTTGTTATGGATTGGCTGGCCCACGCCGGCATTGCCCTGACGGTTCGGACGTGGTGTGTTGCCATGACGTCCCACGCGGTTGTTCACCTGGCCTGGAATCGGACGGTGCGACGGGCGCATGTTCTCGTGATGAGGAGGCAGCACATAGGTGCGGGTACGGTAGTAGTTAGGGTTGGAGATGTATGCTCCACGATAGGAGTAGTAGATGGACGGACGTGGCCTGTAGTAGAGCGACGTGTCGATATAGTAAGTATATACCGGCAGCGACCACGAGTTGCTGATCAGCTCTATGGGATCGTAGAAGTAGTCGATGCAGGTGTACACCTCATACTGGTAGTCGTCGAGCACGTAGTACATGCTCTCGTCGCGCTCCGGCCAGTACATGTCGATGTCAAGCTGGGTATAGATGGAGCGGAAATAGTCGTAGTTGATTTGATACACGGCTTCGAACTGGTCTTCGGTCAGGTCCAGCTCGTAGGCCATCTTGTCGGACAAGTAGAGGCTGTACCTCTTCGACTTGGATTTCGACAAGGCTGAAGCGGAGAGGGTCACCGCCAGCATCATCAGGATGAGATAAAACTTCTTCATAACAATCTTAATTTATAGGTTTTTACTTTTTTTAGTTTCTCTCGTAAGAGTGTTCCCATGGGGGAGCTTTCTCTTATCTGCTGCAAAGTTGGGAAAAATTTTTCATCTCTCAGAATTGTTTTCCCTAATTCGAATGGGTAAAATTACTACTTTTTAGGGAGATTTCCCACCATTTTGACGAGAAAATCCCCGATTTCATCATTTTTAAGGAAAAAAGAGTGCATAAATGAATTATTTTGCGTAAGTTTGCCGACAAAATCAAATTAAACAAACAAAAACTTAGAACTATGAGAAAATCAATCTTTTCATTATTATTTGTTGGCATAATCATGTTGTTTGCCAGCTCATGCTCCACGAAACAGAGTGCCATCAGCCGGCTCGAACGCTTCTCTTACGAACTGCGTGACAACGGCGAATTCTATTCCTTCAAGGACTGGGAGAAGGCTGCCGACGAATTCACCAGCATCCGTAAGAAAATCAACAAGTACGACTACACATCACAAGAGAAACAGTACATCGGTGAGCTCGAAGGCAAGTGTGCCGGCTACGTCTACAAAGGCGTGAAAGGAAAAATCACAGGCTACGGCAACGAGGTCAACGGCATCCTGCAGGGACTTTTCGACATCATCAATCACTAATCACGTCCCCCACAACGCAAACTCATTGTCTTTCTATATGCTCTATCTAGAAGAACTAGAGAAACTAGACAAACTAGAAGAACTAGATGCTCTAGATATTCAAGAACGTCTAGAGTTTCCCGTAATCTTTCATTCAAAAAAAACCAATGTTTTCCCGTTTCATTTCGATTATCACAGCCCTGTTCCTCACCCTCCCGATGCAAGCACAAGTAAACCTCGACAGGCTCAAAGGACCAGACCGACCTAAGATCGGGCTCGTCCTGGGTGGCGGCGGCGCGAAAGGCGCCGCAGAAATCGGTGTGCTCAAAGCCCTGGAGGAGGAAGGACTGGAGTTCGACTATATCGCCGGAACGAGCATCGGCAGCATTCTCGGCGCACTCTACAGCTGCGGGTTCCGGGCAGCACAACTCGAGGAGATGTTCCTGTCGCAGTCGTGGCTTACGCTGATGACCGACCGCAAGGAAGAAACCAACAAGCTGGTGGAGAACGACGACGGTGTCATCCACGCCTTCGGATTCCCCATCTACACCACCGCCAAGGCAAAGAAGAAGAGGAAGAAGTCCGGGGAGGAGTCACCCGTCCAGGGATTCGGGCTTAATAACGGCGACAAGATCATCGCACTCTTCGACAGCCTCACAAACCAGCCTGACTCCGTCGAGTTCGACTCGTTGCCCATACCTTTCAGGTGTGTGGCCACGGACGTGAAGACGCAGGACGAGGCCATCCTCTGCAACGGCAGCCTGCCACTCGCCATGCGAGCCAGCATGGCCATCCCGGGCATGTTCAAACCCGTCAGGATGAAAGGGATGCTCCTCGTGGACGGAGGCATGATGAACAACCTGCCCGTCGACGTGGTGAAAGACATGGGAGCTGAATACGTCATCGCCATCGATCTCACGCAGAACAAGCACGAAAGCCGCGACTTCTCACTCAAGGAGGCATGGGGAATCGGAGGACTGCTCGACTGGGTCGTCTCACGTCCCGACTGGAAGAAATACAACGACAACGTCGCGGCTGCCAACCTCTATTTCAATCCCCCACTCGAATACGACGCCCTCGACTTCCAGACCGACAAAATCCGCCGGATGATCGACATCGGCTACCGGACGGCAAAGCAGCTGCTCTCGGAGCAATGACACAAATAAAATTGTAACGCAGAATCATTTATAAATATTTTTTCGTAACTTTGCATCCAACATACATAATATATTTGAAATATGGCAACATCACAGATTACTGCGGAATTGTTCCGCTCATTAGGCGATATAGCAGATGACGACACGCTGATGGCAAAGGTTTTGAAATATGTGAAAAAATTAGCCTCGCAGAGAAAACAAGAAGACCCGACTCTGATGAGCAAGGAAGAGTTTTATGCACGGGTGGACAAAGCAAAAGAGGGTCCATCCTTTAAGATGCTCCCAAATGAAGATTTGAAAACTTTCTTAAGGCGGATTGGTCATGACGTATAGCATTGAATTTAAAGAACAAGCAACTCTCGACTTGGTGGAATTGGCTAAGAATGAACCAAAAGCTTTCGCCAAGGCACAAGCTTTAATTCAGGAGTTAAAGGATCATCCACGTACCGGCACGGGAAAACCCGAGCCATTGAAAGGCGACCGTAGCGGACAATGGAGCAGACGAATTACCAAAAAGCATCGGTTGGTATATGAAATCCACGATACGGAAGTCGTTGTGCTTGTGCTCACCGCATATGGGCATTACGACGACAAATAGTTCCGCCTTTTGACAAGTTTCAAAAAGGAACATAGAAAAGAGGATGTGTTTTTGATAAGCACATTCTTTTTTTTACCCAGATTAACCATTTAGATGGGTTTTTCTCCTTCTATGTCATCCAGAATATCAGTCATTTCAAATTTCCCATCTTCTTTATCTCTGAAAAAGGATTAATTCACGCCAGTTCTACCATGAACATATCTCATTTCATCGGAGAGACAGACATTTTTAAAAGGAAACGACACTGATGGACAAAGAAAGATTCAGTCAAGCAATCTTTTGGGGTATCGTAAACTTTGTATATATATTACGGTAGCTGACTGTTAACCACTTTTCCAAATAGGTTACATATACCTTCATTCATTTTTCATTTTAGCCTGAATTTTTGTCATTATTCACAAAATAATTGTAACTTTGTGGCCAAGAAACAACCACAAACGTGAAGTTATGACTAAAATTTACCATCGTGAACAAAAATGGAACACCGCCGTTTGTTCACTATTTTTCGTTTTTTTATTCTTCTCCTTTTCCATTATCCCAGTCAACGCCCAGCGCAAACAGTCGTTTGACGAGGGCTGGTGCTTTCATCGAGGCTCCGTCATCAATGCCGAAGCTATGAACTTCGACGACAGCAAGTGGCGCCAAGTCATCGTGCCCCATGACTTCAGCATGGAGCCGGTGGCCTACACCCACGACTACCGGGAGCAGACAGATGAATGGAAGAACTGGCAGGTGGGACCATTCTCCCGGCTCTGTAACGGCGACTCCGACTCAGGGCAGACAGTCAGCGGATCCGGCTGGTACCGCAAGACGTTCCGTCTGACAGGCAACTCCGTCGACGAGACTCTACGCAAACAGATGTTCCGTCTTCGCTTCGACGGCGTGTACAATCAGGCCGAGGTGTGGGTTAACGGCATCAAGGCCGGGATGAATGTCTTTGGATTTATGCCCTTCGTGGTGGACCTCAATCCCGTGCTCAGCCTACCGGAGAACCGCAACCCGCAAGATCCGATGCTCGTCACTGTCGCTGTCCATTCCGTCAGCGAAGGAGTGAACTGCCGTTGGTATGCGGGCAGCGGCATCTATCGTCATGTGTGGCTGGAGACCACGGACAAGCTGCATCTCGACGAATGGGACACCTATGTGGACGCATCCGTGGTTCAGGGGAAGAATGCCCGTGTCCGGGTCACGGCCAAGATTTTCAACGAGGATGAGACTCCTGCCACAGGCGAGATGCAAGTGGCTGTCTCCGATGCCGACGGACACGTGGTGGCCACCGCTACCCAGCCATTCAGCCAGACTGCAGCCACCACCGAGCTCACATTGAAAGCCCCACACCTGTGGTCCGTAGATTCACCTTACCGCTACACCGCACGAATCAGCCTCCACACTGCTGCAGGAGAGTACGACGCACTGGTCATCCCTTTTGGCGTGCGAACTATCGACTTCTCTGCCGAGCGGGGATTCCTGCTCAACGGACAACCCACCAAACTCCGGGGAGGCTGCGTCCATCACGATAACGGACTGTTGGGAACAGCCGCCATCGACCGGGCAGAAGTCCGCAAGGCAGAACTGCTTAAAGCACAAGGGTTCAATGCTGTGCGGACCAGCCACAACCTGCCTTCCGAGGCCTTTCTTTATGCCTGCGACAGTATCGGGTTGCTCGTCATCGACGAGTGTTTCGACCAGTGGGAGGAAGCCAAGCGACGTGACGACTACAGCAATTATTTCTCCAGCGAGAAGCTGGTTATCAAGGATGGAAAACCCGTGGGAACGGGCATCACCAACTTCGAGTATGATGCCGCCCTGATGGTGCGCCGCGACCGCAACCACCCCTCCGTCATCATGTGGAGCATAGGCAACGAGATCGCTCAGCGCTCCGACGTCCCGCGCGGCAAGGAAATCGCCGATGCCATCACCCGCGCCATCAAGCACGAGGACACCACCCGACCTACCACCCTCGCCGTGAACGACTACTGGGACCGTCAGCCCCAGAAGATGACGTGGGAGAAGGACTCGCCCAGGGCTTTTGAGTTGGTGGAAGTGGGCGGTTACAACTACGAGCTGCGCCGCTACGAGAGCGACCATGCAAAATATCCCCACCGCATCATCTATGGCTCTGAGTCCTACCCCAACGCTGTGGCCGACATATGGAACACCGTGGACCGGCTCCCTTACGTCATCGGCGACTTTGAGTGGACGGCCATCGACTACATCGGTGAGGCCGGACTGGGACACGCGCTCGAGCGCAGCGACCATGGGCGCTGGATACAGCTGCTCGCCTGGCCGTGGTTCAACGCCTGGTGTGGAGACCTAGACCTCACGGGCACCAAGAAACCCCAGTCCTACTACCGCGATGTCGTCTGGGGCCAGCGGCCGATTGCCATGGCCGTGCGGCCATCGGTGACCGACGGAGAATACGAGGACGCATTGGGATGGTGCTGGACTGCTGAGGAGAACCACTGGAACTGGCATGCCCAGGCCTACTACGACGGTCCCAACGCCTGCGGATATCTGCCGGTGGACCTCCGTCCCGAGAAATACGACAACGCAACACTCAGAACAGGTGTCGTACACGATGTCAACGGCCACCGCAGCGACTCCCTCCGCGTGAATGTCTACACGCGTGAGCCCCGCGTCCGCTTGTCGGTCAACGGACGCGTCATCGGGGAGCAGGATGTCAATCCAAAGAACTATACCGCCACTTTTCGAGTGGCCTACGAGCCCGGCACGCTGAAGGCCGAGACCGTGAAAGGCAAACACGCAGAGGTGACCTTCAGCACCTCGGGTGCCCCGGCCGCCATCCAGTTCCTGCCAGTAAAGGGCAGTCAGAGCCTGCAACCCGCTGAGTCCACCGTCATTTCCACATCTCACAACGACCTCGCATACGTCTACCTCAGGGTGGTGGACGCGGACGGAAACCCCTGCCCCACCGCAGAAATACCCCTTCAGATCAAGACCTCTGGCGCACGCCATCTTGCCGTTGCCGGGACAGGACATCCCTACGACCTGCAGTCCTTCCGCTCGCTTTCGCCCACCACGTTCCGCGGGCAGGCACTCCTGATCATACAGCCACAAGAGGAGAACGGCATCGTCAACATTAACGTCACATCGCCCAAGCTCCAAGAATCTGCCTCTTTCAGCATTGCGATGGAATAACCTACCACGCAACATCCTGCATATTCCTCCCATAAGCGCATGAGGCGCCGGCCCCCCCACACACAGGTTGCTCCATCCTGCCGTCCGTAACTTTCCCTGCATCACCAAACAACGTAATCGTCTACTAAAAAAATATGAAGACGCGCCACGGCGCGTCTCTACCAGCAGACGTCAGGGGTGCAGACAGCATCGTTTTGAAGTTCAAAGAGTCTTTTTCGTACTCACTGTCGCCCCCTCAAACCGTTACAAAATCATAAACAACAGTTAAAAGTTACGAAAAAAGAAAGCACAACATTTTTATATAAAAGAAAATGCCTATATTTGCAATTCATTGTGGATATAGGCTTTTTATTTGAAGCTTCCACAAAAAAACGATTGTAACGAACAAAAAGAATATCGACCTTGGGCTATCTTGACAAATTCCGGTTCTGTCCCGTCTGCGGCTCCAGCCGTTTCCGCGACAACGACTTCAAGTCGCGGCGCTGCGACGACTGCGGCTTCACGTTCTTCTTCAACGCGGCCGCCGCTTGTGCCGCCGTCATCACCAACGAGCGGGACGAGCTACTCGTGGCCGTCAGGGCCGAAGAGCCGCAGAAAGGGACGCTCGACCTCATCGGAGGATTCGTAGACCCGGGCGAAAGCTCCGACCAGGCCATCTGTCGCGAAGTGAAGGAAGAGACGGGCATCGACATCGTCAGTCTCATCAAAGAAGGAAAAGCCAGCATGAGATACCTTTTCTCACTGCCCAGCACATACCTCTATTCCGGCATCACCATCCACTCCTGCGACGCCTTCTACCACATCATCATCCCGGCAGACACACCAGTCCAGGCCCACGACGACGTGGCATCATGCTTCTGGGCTCAACCAAGCGACATCCGCCCCGACCGCTTCGGTCTCACCTCCATCAGGCAGACTGTCAGCCGATTCCTGAAGGAAATAGGATTACTCTGAGGACTCTGAGAACTCTGATTACTCTGATTACTCCCCCTCTCAACTCTAAAAACCCTCAACCCTAAACTAAAAAAATAAATGAAACCCATCCTGTCCATCATCGCAGCAGCCTTTGCGCTCAGCGCCAGTGCCCAGCACTTTGCCAACCCCAACAGTGCCGTCCTACGGAAAGAGGAAGCAAAGCGGCTGACCAACGAGGAGTTCTACTTCGGTTCGCAGAACCTCAACGCCTCAGGCCAGGCCACACGCCTCATCAACGACTACTACCTCAACACACCAGGAACGGCCGACAACATCAGCAGGTGGCTGCAGCAGAACCCCATACACCCCGACCGCACACGGCTCCGACTGATGCAAGCCAACCTCATGGTGAAAAACCAGGACTACGCATCCGCCTCCCAAATCTACGACAACGCCACGAGCGAGGAGTTCGGCAACCTGCCGCAGAAAGAGCAGACCGAGGCAAACCTCTACAGCGCCATAGCCTGCCTCCAGACCGGCGACTACAACGCCGCAGAGCGCAAGCTTGCCTCAATCATGGACAGCCCCACCCACCAGCCTGACATCTACTACTACGCCGGCTACACGCAGTACGTGAAAGGCAACTACAAGGAGGCCGCCAACTACTTCACCGCCGTGGAGCAGTCGAAGGAATACGGAAAGAAAGCACCCGTATATATCGCCGACTGCCTCTTGCAAAGCGGACAACCACAGGATGCGCTCGACAAAGCAAGGACCTGGATTGCCTCAAACGGAAGTGACAGCGAGATGCTGACAGAGGCACGGCGCATCGCAGGAGAGGCGGAATACGACCTCGGACGCTACCCCGGAGCAGCAGAGACACTGCAGACCTACGCAGCCTCAGCCGCGCAGCCCAAGCGCACAGCCCTCTACAAGCTCGGCATGAGCCAGTTCCACCTCCAGCAGTATGCCGACGCAGCGAAGATGCTCAGCAAAAGCGCCGGAGTGGCATCCGACGCCATGGCCCAGAGCGCATGGCTCAACGCAGGTAAGGCCTACATCTCCACGCAGAACAAGCGGCAGGCCAGCATTGCATTCCAGCAGGCGGCACAGATGAACGCCGACCCAGCCACCAAGGAGGAGGCGGCATACAACTATGCGCTCACTCTCCACCAGGGTGCCGAGATGGGATTCGGAGAGTCGGTCACCGAATTTGAGCGGTTCCTCAACAACTACCCCAACTCACAGTATGCCAGCAGCGTGGCACAACACCTCACTGAGGTCTATTTCACAACGAAGAACTACCCTGCCGCACTCAAGTCCATCAACAAAATCAAGAAGCCGTCGGCCGACATCATCGCAGCCAAACAGCAGGTGCTCTACAACATGGGCACACAGGCATTCGCCAACGGAGACTACCGCAGCGCCAAGGAACTCATGACCCAGAGCAACGCAACACTCGCCAACCCGGAGGCCATCTTCTGGAAAGGGGAGTCGGAATACCGGCTGGGCGACCTCACCGCAGCCGCACGCGACTACAACTCCTACATCAAGAACGGCAAAAACCTCAGCAACAAGGCACTGGCCAACTACGGACTCGGATATATCAACTTCAAAAACAAGAAATACACCGCAGCGCTCTCCAACTTCAACAACTACCTCACCGGATGCCCCAACGGAGCCAACGCCGACCGAAAAAAACTCAAGGCCGACGCCTACAACCGCATCGGAGACTGCCTCTTCACCCAGCGCAAGTTCGACGAGGCGGACCAGGCATACGGAACGTCGCTGCTCACCGACAAAACCCACGGAGACTACTCACTGCTGCAGATGGCCATGATAAGCGGACTGAAAGGCAACTACCAGCATAAGGTGGAGCTGCTCAACCAGCTGGAGACCACCTACAACAACTCGGAATATGCCGACAACGCACTTTTCGAGCAGGGACGGGCCTACGTGCTCAGCGGCGACAGGCAGAAAGCGCAGGACACTTTCAGCTCGCTCATCGCCAAATACCCGAACAGCACCAACGCCAGGCGCGCCATGAACGAAATCGGAATGATATTCCAAGAGAACGGACAGACAGACCTCGCCATCCAACAGTACACCACCCTCATCGACCAGCATAAGGACACAGAGGAAGCGGCAGCAGCACTCGAGAGCCTCAAGCAAATCTACAACGCACAGGGCAAGGTGAACGAATACGCCGCCATCGCACAGCGAGCAGGAAAGAGCCTCTCGCCCGAGGAACTCGACGAGATGACAGAGAACGCCGCCGTCATCGCCACCGCCAACGGCGAATATGCCAAAGCACTCGACTTCTACCGCCAAATCGACGCGCAGACCCTCTCTGAGGACATGAAGGCCAAGGCGCTGCAGAACGGGCTCGAGCTGGCGGGAAAAGCCGGCAACAAGGAGGCGGAGCTGGAGTTCGCATCAAAAATCCTCGACGGAACCAGCAAAATCTCACCCGACAAGGTGTCGCAGGCAAGACTTATCCGTGCACAAAACTACATGGCCAACGGCTACATCGACCCGGCACTCCAGGACTACAAGGAACTGGCCAACGACAACGTCACCGTCTACGGAGCACAGGGAACCGTGGAACTGGCACAGTATCTCTACGACACACAGCAATACCAGGAGGCTGAGTCAAGGCTCGACACCTTCATCGACAACGGAACACCCTACCCCTACTGGCTCGCACGGGCATTCATCCTCCTCTCCGACGTCTACAGCAAGACCGGACGCGACATCGAAGCCCACGAATACCTCCTCTCACTCAAGAGTAACTACTCCGAAAACGCCGAAATCAACCAGATGATCGAGGAGCGACTCAAGAAAGAATGAATAAAGAACAGCCAGATTATCTAGAAAATCTAGAGTATCTAGAATATCTAGAGCATCTAGAATATCTAGAGCATCTAGAATATCTAGAGCATCTAGAAAAAAACATCCCCCCTCTAAACTCTCAACTCTAAACTCTCAACCCCAAAAAACATCAATGAAAACATTTCTTTTCCCCATCATAGCATTCACCGCTTTCTCCACCGCATCTGCCCAGATGGACAACGTGGTGGAGGTGGAGAGCACCTACAAGCCCACCGTACGCGACGCCAATAAGATCAACGTGCTGCCGCAGACCGAGCCCACCAGCGTGAAGCACTACGACGTGCAATACGCAACCGGAGCAAAGCCTGTACAAGACTATGTCTTCCAGCCGGCCAAGGCGGCCACGAGCGACATCGCGGAGAAAGGCGACCCGAAAGGATTCGCCACCCTGGCAGGAGGAAACGGAGGCAACATCCTGGCACGCGGTGCCTACGGATGGGAAATCACCGACCGCGACATCCTCAACATCGACCTCTCGCTGCGCGGACACAACAGGAAAGTGGACTATTTCCTCGACAAGAACCAGCAGTGGAAGCAACGGTTTTATCAGACGGACCTTGGATTGAACTACAAGCACAAGCTCAATATCCCGGCCTCCATCTTCGTAGACGCGAACGCCATCAGCCAGGTCTATAACTACCAACACATCCTCCCCGCCCCCACCTCCGACAAGCAGCACAACTACATCGGGTATGCACAGGCGGGAATCACACCCGTCCGTCTCGACCAATGGACGCTCAGCGGCAAAGTAGGATTCAAAGGATTCTCGCGGAAAAACCGTCTCAACAACGAATACGAGGGGGGCATACAGATGGGCGACGAGACGAACAACATGATACGCCTCAACACTGAAGTCAACTCCAACTACGACATCAACAACCAGCATGCCGCCGGTCTTGATTTCGCCGTGGACTACGCCACCTACGACCTGCTGTCGTACAAGAGCCAGGCAAAATACGAAATCAAGCCTCATTACGCCTACCGCAACGAACTGCTTGACCTCCGGCTCGGTGCAAAACTCATCTTCGAGACCGGGCTCAGAAGAAAATTCCATGTCGCTCCGGAAGCTTCCGTCAACTACCACCTCAACCCGCAAATCGACCTCTTCGCCACTGCCGGAGGAGGGCTCTATTTCAACGATTTCTTCATGATGAACTCCCTCACCCCCTACTGGAACCTGCCTTTCTCCCAGCAGCAGGCGCAATTCAACCAGATTGAAGCCGACGCAGGTGTGAAATGGAAAATCAAGGAGGGATGGTTCGCCAAGTTCCACGCCGGATACGACTATTCCAAGGACCGCATGGAGATGACCGTGCCCAAAGGAGCGCTCTGTCGCAACGACATGTTCACGGCCAATGGAAGCCTCGTCCACTTCGACGCAGAGACTAAATACAACTACAAAGACTTCTTCGTGGCAGAGGCAAAAGGACGCTTTAACGGATGGAGCATCAAGAAAAACAACGGATACTATTTCAGCACACCGGCATGGAGACCGGTATTCGAGCTCGACGCCGACATCACGCTCCAGCCTATCACTGGTTTGCGAATAGGACTGGACTACCAACTACGCACCTACGAGAAGGACGACTACGTAGCTTATGAGCGGCCCACCACGTCAAATCTCGGAGCGTCCCTCTCCTATAAGATTCCGCGCGACTTCGTACCGCTCAACCTCTCCGTCTACTGCAAGGCCGATAACTTGCTCAATCAGAAATACGACTGCTATTACGGCTACCGCACACCCGGCACCTCCGTGCTCGTCGGAGCAGCCGTCAACTTCTGACCACAAGCCCCATTGCAGATGCTAACTCCATGCTCATACATTATTTTTTAACTATTTTACAAATATTTTTACAAAAGTTGCTCATTTAAAAAAAATTAGCTATATTTGCACTCCTAAAAAACATATAAAAATCAGAACTACACTCCCGATTTTCATATAAAATTCGGGAGTATAAATACAAATTTCAGGGGTATTATGTACAAGCGAATATTCGACATCGAGAACAAACTGGACGAAGGGATGTTCCTATTTGGCGCACGTCAAACAGGTAAATCCACTCTTTTGAAAGAACATTTTAAAGGAGCAATTTACTATGACCTACTCAATCCGAGAGTAAGAATGGCATTCAAGAAAAATCCCAACTTTCTCTGGGAAGCCCTTCAGGATAAACCAGCCGGCACACTGGTCATTGTGGACGAAATCCAAAAAGTACCTGAGTTGCTGGACGTGGTGCATTCCCTCATGGTGGAAAGAAACCTGTTCTTTATCCTCAGCGGTTCCAGCGCCAGAAAGCTCAAGCAATCTGGAGCCAACACACTTGGTGGAAGAGCCATCCCGGAAACGCTTTTTCCACTTGTATGGCCGGAGGTCACCGACTTCAATATTGACAAAGCTGTGCAAAACGGCATGATTCCACGTCATTATATGGTAGAGGATGCAACCAAGCGAATTTCAGGCTATGTGAAAGTATATTTGGACGAAGAAATCAGGGAAGAAGGAGAAGTGAGGGAACTCAATGCCTTTGAACGTTTCTTAGAGGTTGCAGCCATTTCCGACGGAGAAATGCTGAATTATTCCAATATCGCCGCTGACTGCGGAGTCTCCGCAAAAACGGTCAAATCGTATTTCCAAATTCTATACGACACGCTTATCGGATATGAGATTCCTGCATACAGGAAAGAAATCAAACGAAAGATCATACAGGCGCCTAAATTCTACTATTTTGACGTGGGCATAGCCAACTTCCTCATGGGACGTCACTCACTGAAGCGGGGCACCGAAGATTACGGGCATGCTTTTGAACATTATGTGATTCAAGAAATCATTGCATTTAAAGGTTACAACGAAAAGCGTGACATTATTTCATACTGGCACACGTATGACCAGAAGGAAGTGGATGTCATTATCGGTGATGCCAAAGTGGCGATTGAAATAAAGTCAGCTGAACGTGTGGACAACAGACACAAAAAAGGGCTCAAAGCATTCCACGAAGAGCATCCCGCCTCCAGATTGATTCTAGTGTCGCTTGACCCAATCACAAGAAAATCAGAGAACATAGAACTCATCTATGTCATAGACTTTTTAAAGTCGCTGTGGGATGGAGACATATTCTAAAGTTCAATTTGGAGCCTGCCACCTTGCCATGCGTCCCGTTCGTCCATCCGCTTCTGAAGTTTGGCTGTGAACTCATGGTTTTTCAGTCCCCAGCCAGGAACGGCCAGCAACTCGGGTGGCGACTGCGACACAAACCGCTCGAACACCAGCGACTCACGCGAATACTCCAAAAAGTCAATCACCAAGTCTATATACTCGTCAACACCATAGAGGCGGAAACGCTCTGGGTGTTGACGATATTCTTCTGCCATACGTGTGTGCCTGATCAGCTGCAGCTGATGGATTTTCAAGGTGGTCAAGGGCAATGCCGACAGGCGCCGAGCCTCCGTCTCCACATAGTCGGGACGGTCGCTGCCCGGCAGGCCCAGTATGATATGTCCGCCCACCGCGATGCCACGTCCTGCAGTCCGTTCCACGGCATCACGAACACAAGCGAAGTCATGACCGCGGTTCACACTCCGCAAGATTCCGTCATCCGTGCTCTCTATGCCATATTCCACCAGCAGCAGGCAACGGCGGTTCAACTCGACCAACTCGTCAAGCAAGCCATCGGGCATACAGTCGGGACGAGTGCCAATCACCAGTCCCACCACACCATCCACTCGCAGTGCCTCCTCGTATTTCGCCATCAGCGAAGACGTGTCGCCATAGGTGTTCGTGTATGCCTGGAAATAGGCCAGATACTGCATCTGCGGGTATTTCCGTCCGAAGAACGCCTTGCCCTCCTCCAGCTGCTCCGTGATTGTCCGCTCAGTCGCGCAATAGGCGGGGTTGAACGTCTGGTTGTTGCAGTAGGTGCAACCACCCGTCCCTACCCTGCCGTCACGGTTTGGGCAGGTGAAACCGGCATTCACCGAGATCTTTTGCACCTTCTCGCCAGCCCAATCAGTCAGCCAGTCTCCAAACTTACGATAACGGTCTTGCACATTCATTTTTTCTATTCATAAAAAATTAAAACATGTAGAAAAATGAAGCGCATACAACATTTTTCCACATTATTTGGTGCAAATTTAGGATTTTTATTCCTATCCGCAAAAGAATCACAAAAAAAAGGGGGCGATGGCTCAGAAAAGTCCATCGCCGCCCTACCGAATAGAACTACAATATTAGTGGATAAACATCCATGTTTCCTCTTTATTTCAGGTTTCCTTTGTCGTCAATCAGGGCCTCGCCTTCCTGGCTCTCATATATCAGCTTCTTGTTGGCTGTGTCAACCTTGTAAACCTCTATGCCGTCGAACTGGGCAGGACTCAACTTGCCGTTCATAAGATGCCTGAAATCTACTATCGCTTTATCGCCTGCCAGTTTCACACCGATCACCGTGGCTTCCTCACCATACGTCTGCTTGAACCATACGGTTCCTTTCTCCTCGTCGACTTTCACTTCCTCACCTTCAGCACCTTTGCCGGACTTCACCGCAGCTGCCATGGCCTCATAGGTCGACCCGGGATTCTCCATCTCGGCTTCTTCGCCAAGCACTTCCGGACTGAACTGACCGGGGAGGGCGGCGACCACATCTTTCACCGTAGGCTGGTCACCACTGAAAGACAATGGCATTTGGATATCAGCACCACCTTCCTCGCCTTCTCCGTCAGACTCCGGCTCAGCCACGTTCTCTGCCGCTGCATCGCCTTCAGCGGCAGCCTTGTCCTGGTTCTCCACCTGAGCTTCGCCACTCTTCGGCTCGCTCTTCTGTTCGTTCTTGCACTGGGCAAACAGCAGCAGCACTGCAGCCAGCATTCCAATAATCGCAATCTTTTTCATATAAATAATGTTATTAAGTAATGATAAAATTCTGATTTTTTAAAACCATGCTTGTAAACATCATCTGGATATTTTTGTTTTCTGCAGCAACATTAGCTAAAAAAAAAAAACGTTATGTTGGAACAGAAAATCAGCCTTGTCGTGCAAAAAAACTATCGTCCCAGCACCAGTCTGATTCCTGTGTCGCCATGTCCGAACGGATTCTCGTAGTTACGATGCGACACACGGCAATATTCGGTTACACATGTCCAGCTGCCTCCCCGCTCCACATAGTCGGTGCCTTCAGCAGGACCGTTTGGGTTGGTTTGGGCTTTATCCGTATAGTCGCCATACCAGTCCTGACAAAACTCCCACACATTGCCAGACATATCGTAAAGACCAAGCTCATTGGGTGCCTTGGTGGCTACATCATGGTAACCATAGCCAGGGTCGGTCTCCTCCTTGCCGTCATAAGAATTTGCACCATACCATGCCACCGCATTGATATCATCACTGCCGGCATATTTATAGCCTTGGCTCAAAGTGCCGCCACGTGCAGCAAATTCCCATTCCGCCTCGGTAGGAAGACGGAAAGTCTTACCCGTCAGATTGTTCAGCTTCTCTATGAATTGCAGGGCGTCGGAATGCATGATGTTCTCAACTGGGTGCTTCTTTCCCTTATAGATGGAGGGATTATTGCCCATCACAGCCTCCCACAACTCCTGCGTCACCTCTGTCTGACTCATACAGAAGGCCGAGAGAGTCACACTGTGGACCGGCTGTTCGTCAGCATCGGCATCGTTGCCCTGTTCTTTTGTACCACCCATTGTAAAGGTGCCGCCTTCAATCTCAACCATATTGAATTTCTGTCCTTTGACATCAAATGTCCTTATGGTTCCGTTCTGAGCATTGGAAACCGCAGAAACGGAGAGCAGCAACAAAGGAAATAAAACTTTTTTACATAGACACATACTCTTAGATTTTTTGAAAGGAAATGTATAATAAAAAAATGGTTTTTATTTAGCCACTGGCCGGACACACCTGTCTATAGTTCGATAGTCGCCGCCCCAATCTGAGTTTCCACAAATCCGTCGTTGTTCACATCGCCTTTCTTGTGTTTTTTCTCAACCTATTGAAGGGAACCGAAGTGCCGGAGGGAATCAGTCTGATAATTTACACATCGTAAGAGTAGGTGAGAGAATATAGCTTGTCGTTATACGGGTCTTTCCTCAGATAGAACACTTTCTCGACATCCTCTCCGGGCTTATAGCCTTCTCTTGCCCATGCGTCATATTCGTCGGCAGTGTAGTGCTTGAGTCCCATGTCCTCCAGCTGTTTCTGATACACTTCCATATAGGCTGGATTTTTGAAATAGATGGTTGCTGTGGCATCGTCCATGTGTTGTACAATGACTGCCATGGCGTCGTCGGTCTCCGCTGTCAATCCCAACTCATACGACTCGTTTTTTGGATCCAACGTGAAATTGTATCCCCAGATCTCGGTGAACCAATCACCCACCTTAACGCCTTCTTCGTTTAGCTGAGGCTGCAACAGCAGCGGTTTGAAACCTTTGGAAGCTAAGTTTTTCTTGAAGTAGGTGGTGTCTTCCAGATTGTCATAAACGGCCATCAGGTCGGTTGCGTTTAGCAGAGGGGCACCAGCTTCCTGGTTTGCTCCGTTTTCAGATGTGCTCGCCTCAACATTGGCTTTCTCATCAGATTTGTCGGATGACGTACCATTTTTACAGGATGACAGACAAACTGTCACCACAGTCGCAAACAAAACGACTAACATACTATTTCTTTTCATGATTAATTTGATATTGGTTATATTATTAAACACTAAAGCCTACCAATCCATTGTCTTGACATACTTTTGCCAGGATAAATGTAGGTTTTGCTTGTAGTTAGTGGCTTTGATGAGTTTATCAGTCTTCGCATTTTTTACGGTATAATGATATTTCACACCATTTGCGCGGTATTCTTTCGGGTCGGTAATCACCTTCAGTTCTTCCAATGTCACCAGACAGTTGCCGTTCCATTTCATTTTATAAGCATCCTCTTCGCAGAAACTTGAACTTCCACCGTCATAAACCAACTTGGTTGCAGGGTCAATCATGAAGTTCTGAAGATGAGGATTGTTGTTTTCTCCAACAGCACATTCAAACTTTCCGTTCTTAGGATTCCAGAGAAAAAGCGAACTATAGGTGCGAGAGCATCCGGGACCTATGAAAATATCACAATGACCATCAAAATTAGCATCTAAAAAATGAACAGATTTATCATCAGAAGGTGAAACAAATTCTTCTTCACTTTTCAGCTCTTGCATCACTTGACCATTAAGATAGATGGTAACATGGTTGCATTCATCGTTCATCTTCACAGACAACTGCGGATGTTCTGTCGGACAGTCTTCCAATGTAATTAATCCCTGTGCATTACGTGCACATGGTGGATTATTAAATTTTTGTTGAGCGTACAGCCCGGTCGTCACCAATGTGAGCAACAAAAATAAACTTTTTTTCATAATTAATTGATTGTTGTCTGTGTATTATTTTATGTTAAAACAATTGATAATTATTTACTATAATGGAGTTCTGCTGATATTTTAATGTTCCTATTATAAGATAGCCCGTAAAGACAACCTGAATGTACGTTCATCAACAAAATGCGATTATTCCTGGATGATTAATAATAGCTGATTGTACGTTTCTCTACTTCTTTGTTCCTGTAGATAGGGTCTTCACCTTCTTCCACACCTGCACTGTATCCAAGCCAGGAACGCTCACGCTCCACCCAGTTGCCCTTGTCGTCGAATTTCAGGTACTTGTAGATGCTGAGTTCCCAAGTGTCAACCTCTGTGTAGGAAGTAAGAAGCAGGCCGCGGTCATCGTAGGTGTAGCTTGTGGTCTGACCTGGCACTTTCTGCTGAGCAACATGGCCGTCCTTATCCCAGACTACGTCTGTCGTCAGCTCGTCAATCGTGTAAGAGACAATCCGGCCCTTGTCGTCACGTTGCACCTGAGACTCAGCCAAATCCAGCTTGCCGTCATTCGTGAAATTATAGACTCCGCCGATTTCGTCGGTCACGGACTTCACATTGCCTTTGAGCCCGAACAGCGTAAGGTCGGGAGTTTCAATGGCCTTATCGCCACTATGAGTCGACGGGCAAGCGTCCTCCGCACTGTCCGTTTTATCGCTGGTCTTCGTAGCATTTGAGTCACAAGAACAGAATGGCAGAATCACGCAAAAAGCGACAAGCAACAAATGCAATTTCTTCATAATCATTCGCCTTTTATCATTTCATTTAATAAGAATTACTCCAACGCATAGTCGTCGTCACGCTCGAATATCTCCACAGGGTCGTCGTCGTCCAGTCCGAACTGGATGATAAGCTTGGTAGGAGTGAGACCCACCACCTTACAATGGCGGAACTGCTCGGCTTTCTCATTCAAGGCGTTCTGAAGGTCCCTCTTGGTTCCACTGAACGTTTTCTGAACTTCTGACTGCATCTTGGCTTTTAGCGTACGGTCCTTTCTGAACAATTTCTGCATCTCGTCACTGAAAACTATTTCTTCCAGCGAGGCGGTAGTCTTGCTTCCGTCAAGCATCATGTTGAGGCGCTCACCATCGAAACTGAATAAGCCATAACCACGAATATTGGCTTCAAAACTCAAATCCTCATTGGCAAACGTGTTCTGGGAAATCATCGCAAAGGCGTTGTCCTCCTCAATGAATGCAATATACATCCAGGTGGACATCTCCTCGTCGGCCTCGCGCATGCCGCGCCAGGTGCCATAGATAGACTGTGCCGACAAGGTTGACACAGTCAGTAAAAACAGGGATATAAAAGAAGCTATCTTTTTCATAATCTTATAGTTATTAATGGTTTAGTAATTCACAAAGCCTTTTATTTATCTAATTCTGCTTCTGGCCACATAGCCAATAAATTCTTTATTGTACTGATTGTAAATCTTCACCCAATTGCTATTTACAGGTATGTACAACACCTTTTCACCGACATCCAGCCTCCCGTCGATGGCATAATTGGTGCCAGGACCCTTGCGGATATTCACGTAGGAGTCCACGGGATCCACGAGCACACCGCGACGATATGTGGGACGTGCTTCCGTTGGAGGATCAGACATTTCGCTGATGTTGATTCGCTTGATACGGCTTGTGCTCATATAGCCCAGGAATGTGGACACGTCGTCCTGCTCATAGACTTTGCTCCAGCCGTTTTTCATGGGGGAGTAGAAGATGAGGTCGCCCGAGTCGTATCTGAAGAGAACAGGAGCACTCGTTGTTGGTTTGGTACGGATATTCGTATATCCGTCTGGGTCATTCACAACACCGCTCAGCAACTGAGCACTGCAAGTGATGCTGCTGGCAAACAAAATAGCCAGGAATAGAATAATTTTTTTCATAATATCTGTATTTTCAGTTTATTTCACAAGGTCTGACAATTCCTTTCCCAGCCATCCCTTCTCCTTCATCTGCTTCAGAGGAATCTTTGCCTCAGGCATACCAAAGGCATAGGAGCAGATCTCATCGGTCTGGTAGGTGAACACCATACTGTCGCTCAGGAGATAGAAGCCGTTTTCAGGCAACTCAAGCAGGCGGTCGCTGCCATCTTCGTTTTTAAGATTCAAGGCGGCATCGATATCCACGTCTTCTCCTTTCGAGAGCTCCGTGAGGTTGCGTTTGACGACGGACTGGACCTCTTTCCTGATTTCATCCGTCTTGTCGGATGAGAAGTCCGCGATGGTCAATTTCCGGCCTGATGGCATGAGATAGCTGACGCCAAGGCAGGAATAATATGGATGGGGGCCGCTGAACATACTCTCCTCGGTAAAGGCAAATGTCACATGATTGCCTGTCTCCTCCAGCTGGTACATGTCAAGGGTATAGGACAGGGGTGTCTCCAGGTCTCCTGTCAGGTCCTCGGCGTCGCTCTTGAGCCATGCAGCTTTGCTTTCAAGCAGAAACCTCACCAATGAGCGGACATCGTTCGTATCCACTTTCAGCGAGTCAGGATAACCAGTGAAATCGTCATCCTGGCCTAACTGTCGAAAAATCTCTGTCACACCTTTTTTGACGTTTTCATTGTTAGATGGAACCACGACATTGGCTTTCACACACACATCCTGACCTTTCACTTTGAAACATACAGAATCTGCAATGGAATCCAAAGAAAGAGCTGAGGATTTCGAAGAACTGTCACCGTCAGTCTTGCTTGACCCTGTGCAAGCAGCCAGTATCACGACCGACAATGCCATCATGAACATTCTTTTCATTTTTACAAAAAGTGATTTGTTTAACATGATTTAGTTTGACACTAAAAATCAAAGCCGAAAATCATTTGGCGATTATTCCCTTTGACATTGCGAATTTAACAAAAATGCCAATAAAAAATTAAAAAAACAGTGTGGAGATTTGTAAAAACACACAAAACTCCACACTTTTATACGAAAAATCTATACAAATTCCTACTTATCCACACATTTTTGATTAGTTAAGTAATGTTTAAAAAATAAGTTGCCTCATTCTGCGGGTTTAATAAGATAGTTCCATTTTCCTAGTCTGGGAGCAAAAACCACCTGCTTTTCCACTCTTTTTTCATATGACTGATTAATCTTCCTTTTTGTCTGATAAACATTTTTATCAATAT
>OCTX012286580.1_pt1 | contig 36235 bp, 31 predicted proteins | sample 1539691 | NCBI WGS metagenome assembly OCTX01 (sample SAMN02144231, study PRJEB22623) | gut metagenome | biome: sheep rumen | host: Ovis aries | place: New Zealand
TGTCGGGGCTTATAGGACTTTAGCTTAGGACTGTGGGCAATAGTGTTGCTATTCGTTTTCGTCCCCTGTCGGGGCTTATAGGACTTTAGCATCCACATCAACGAAGCCTATGGGTACAAAGTTTTCGTCCCCTGTCGGGGCTTATAGGACTTTAGCGTAATACCTATGAAAGAAGAAACATTTGAAGTTTTCGTCCCCTGTCGGGGCTTATAGGACTTTAGCGAATGTGATCGACATCGTGAAAGGAATTTAGTTTTCGTCCCCTGTCGGGGCTTATAGGACTTTAGCGGAGAAACGTGGATTGATTATCGGTGCTGCGTTTTCGTCCCCTGTCGGGGTTTATAGGTCTTAAGCATAGAATTGAGGTGATATTATGATATTTGGATTTTCGTCCCCTGTCGGGGCTTATAGGTCTTAAGCATAGAATTGTGAGGTGATTATTATGTTATTATTTTCGTCCCCTGTCGGGGCTTATAGGTCTTAAGCAGCTATCGTGGAATTCTTTGACGAATTTAGATTTTCGTCCCCTGTCGGGGCTTATAGGTCTTAAGCTCAAACTGTATATAATCCAACATCCCGTCAATTTTCGTCCCCTGTCGGGGCTTATAGGTCTTAAGCTTATGGCATTAGGAATTTGGCTTATTGTGTATTTTCGTCCCCTGTCGGGGCTTATAGGTCTTAAGCAGAAGAGGAATACAATTCAATGTGTATGGATTTTCGTCCCCTGTCGGGGCTTATAGGTCTTAAGCTGTATTGGATGGTATGTCTTTTGGCAAAGAATTTTCGTCCCCTGTCGGGGCTTATAGGTCTTAAGCTCTATATTTATACTAAATCATTGATTTGTATAAGACAAGCAAGAAATCTGTTCCTAATCTACCTAATCATCTCAGGAATAATACTAAAGAATTAAGATTCCACAATCACTCAGTTTTTTCTTTGACATTTAATAAAATCTAAGTAAAGCTGAGCGCTTCCTATGGAACCCAGCCCTGGATATCCACAGGAATATTCGGATAAACGTCATCGAGTTCCCACTGAATCGTATCAACCACATCATCTAAAAATGCTTCGGAATATCCTCGCCCTTGGACATCAAGTACGATTCTTTGAGTTGATCCTGCCGGAAGATTGATCACTCTGCTTCCGACCTGATTATGTAAAGTATTGAGAAGCTCATCGAGATGGTTTTCCAGATCATATCTCTTCACCTCAATAGCCTCAAGATGTCCATCCACCATCCGAACAAGATCCGGACGTGTTGCTCCCATTGTATTACCAGGAACAACTTCGCCATTTAAGAAACTGACCTGTTCCTCTCCTGAATACCTTGTCTGCGCAAACAGTTCCGCCTCTCTAGGTGAGGGAATGGTATTACGCATATATCTGATTTGTTTCGCCGCCGAATATGTGCCGGTTATAGCGCCGATAATGGCACCAGCCTTATATCCTCTGCTTCCACCGATAGCCATAGACTTAAGGACTTCTTCGAAGTCTCCAGTCTTATACGCTGTAATAGCGCCTGAAATAGCCGCCCCCATAACTGTAAACTTAAGAGCTGTTGTCGTTGCAGAATGGGCCGCGAATGCAAAAACAGCGCATGTCATCGGCATTCCCAGCACTCCCGTCACTGCAGAAAGTGTAACACAAACAAGTATTACTCCGGATCCAACACAGACATTCCGGAAAAGCTCCTCAAAAGGGTCTTCATATACTTCAAACTCTTTGACGATAGTATGCCCCTCTCCATCCGGAGCAAATACATACCTATCACCTTCGAACGACCATTCTATTTCTTGCAGAGTATAACCATAATAGATATTTTCACGGTTATTATAGATTTTTTCTTCTATATACTCTTTTGACATATACATAGAGGAGATTTCATCAATCTCATATCCATCCAAACAGGGCTGCGCATCCAAGGTCGCATAGATTTCATCGTTAAACGGCTGACCAACAGCTATGCTCTCGGCATCCTTACTGATTTTTCTATTGAGGGATGAAGCATCTCTTCCTGGTTTTTGTGCGCAACCGGAAAAGAAAATAGCGATCGTAACAATTGTCGAAAGAAAACGTTTCATCATCATACTCCTAATTCACAATGCGCATTAGTGACGTTTCTTGCGCAACTTAAAAATCACGATAGTGTTCAGACTGATAACAAGTATCAAGAAGATAGGAAGCGCTATTCCGACGGAAGAACTGCTATTTGTTTGGTTAGCAGTTCTTGTGACAAAGATGCCTCTGAAACCATCCATATTGAATAATCCGGTGTTATCAAATGATTCTTTCTCGTCGGAAACAGTCCAACCAGAACCAACTCGAATCACTTTCACAGTAGTCTGAGATGTATACTTATTCTTCGCAGTAATAGTATAAATGCCCTCTTCAGAATATACTTCTCCCTCTCGAGCTGTACGATTGTAACGGACATCTTTAACAATGCCTTCTTCAGAAACAGAGACACTTTCGTATTGAATACAAATATCCAGATATCTTGAATTAACGAAATCAATGGAAAAGCCTTCCTCTGTTACAGAATTGTTCCCTAATTCGCGATTCGTATTCAATTCAATCGGATATGCCATGCAATTTCCATTCCGAACAGAAAAGCGGAAGAAAATACGATAGTCACGATATTTAGGAAACCACGGAACAAATCCGACAACATGGCGCTCTTCCTTGATTTCATAGTCAAGAGCTACCTCATAGTCGCCCTCTTCAAACAGAGCAATCTCAGTAACAGCATCAGTCTCAATACCAGACAGATAATCTGTGTAAATCAATGGCTCGCTTTTTCCGTTTTGAGAGTCAGTTTTACGAACGATCAGCATTCCACGACCGCAATTGGTCTTGTCTGTTTCGAAATACTCATCATATCCGTTCTTATCCTTGCTGATAGAAAGGTCCCCATCATCATTTAGTCTGTCAATATCCTCGAAAAGTTCAAAAGACAGAGTAACAGTATCCCCGACATTCTTAAGGAAAACCGTATTACCATTAGAGTCCTCCGTTGTTCCAGTGAACCCATTCACGCAGAATTGTCCCAGATCCCATCCATAATGAGGATCTGAAGACTTGATCTTATTCTGCTTGGAAAAGCCATTGTCATGACCAGTATTCACAGAGTCACTATAATAGTAGCCATCGGAATTTGTATCAGCTCTGCAAACATCTGCAAAACATGCAAATGGCGTAAAAACAGAGAAAACTGCTGTTGCAGCAACCACAGCACTTTTTCTTGCGGTAAAGTTAGATCTTCTCTGTTTCATCACTGATACATCCTCCTGAATCGTTTCTTGTTGCTCCCATTCTATCGGGTAAAACAATTCAGAAGAATACATGCAAAGTGGAAAAAAGTTCGAAAAACTATTTGTTATGTATTTATACTATTATGCTTTTTCTCATCCTCTTCTAATAGACAAAGCATTCTTCGCACACCTACACATACCGCCAGATGGTGATGCCGGTTTTGCCTTTTTTCGTGGTGCGTTCTTCGCCGTGGTATTCGAGTTTTCCGTAGCCGCGGATGGAGACGATGGTGTTTTCTTTTAAGATGGTTTCGGGATTTCTACAGATCCTTCCGTTAATGGTGACCTTCTCGTCTTCGAAGAGATCTTTTGCATCGGTGCGGGACAGGTGATATACCTTCGCGAGGATGGCGTCGAGTCTCGGAGATGTGACCGTGATGTTCTCTTCTTTCAGCTGCGGGAGGCAGTCCTTCGGGACCTCTTCCACGATCTTGCAGCTGACAGCGGTGTGCTTCACACTATCGAGATCACTGCAGAAAACATCGGCCAGTTTTTCAAGAACGAAACAATAGGCAGAATTATTCTTTACCAGGATATCGCCGACCACGTCGCGCTCGATACCGAGGTTTAAGATGGCACCAAGAAAATCACGATGCGTCAGAGTCTCGGAGTATTTCGCCTGCTTGGGTTCGATAAGAAGAATCCTGATGGGGAATTCCTCCTCGTAGCCGATTTCTTCGGGATCACCGAAGCGGACGATCACACGCTCACTGATCTCAGAACCACCCCACAGGACAAGTTCTTTTGGCGAAGCAACATCAAAAGCAAGGCTCGCCGTCTCCCGCGAATGAAAGGTGGAGTACGTATAGATGCCGGATCTTCTGGCACGATCGGAGAGTTCCTCGAAGCGTTTTAAGTTTTTCTGCTGATGCTCATTCATACAATGAGCATTGTAGCACGTAATATGAAATCAATCTTCTTCCGGGAGGAATTCCAGGATCGTTCTGTAGAAAGCTTCATCGCTATCCATCTCGGGCATGCGCTGGTCCATGAGGATCACATCATACTTATTCTTCCCGGCAAGCTCGACGGATTCTTTTCCGCCGCCGGCCGTATCGATATGGGAAAAGGAGTATTTAGTTGCTCTTTGCAACCACCACCGAGGTGTACTGCTTCATGATGACCGAAGATCTCAGAAGCAGAAGGATCTGCCAGATCTCAAGGCCGATAGCGGCAAATGCAAGGGCGAGTAACGCATAAATCATAATCAACCCCAAAACCGGCATAAAGATTAGAATCGTCGCAGCTGCTGTCGCAACATAAACATACATATATACCTTCCGGAAGGTCTCCCATGCGGAAGACATGTATAGTGCAACTTTATCAAAACTACTGCTCACCGCGCTGGCAAACTTGAGAACATAGAGCACAGCGAAAACGGACTGGGCAATCGTGATAAAGAAGGACAAAGTGTTGCCCGGAATAACTCTCGCTACCGCCTGACAGATACCGGAAAGAATATAGAACATACCTGCCGGCCTAAAGTCCATATTGAAACGGCTCAGCATGACCAGTACAAGGCCGAAGAGCGCATAGCACATCACTGATCCGATGGCGAGGACGATGGTAAATGCGAAAGTATCCTTTCGGAATTGCTCATCATTCGCACCTACTCTTGAGAGGATCAGTCCGATCAAGTTAAAAAACACGTTTGCAATAAGAATGATGAACATCTGCATGTATCTCTTCGAATACTCTCTGCAGTTGTTTTCTCTCTCGATATGCTCTGCTTCTTCACGGAGCTGTTCATAGTAGTCCCGGCGATGCTCGCCGCCGGAATAGCCCATACGGGTCTCCGGCTGTATCTGCTGCTGCGGTCCGTCCTCGAAAGATCTGGGATGGAACGGCGTCTGCTGATCCGGTACGATCCCTATCGGTTTCGGTTCCTCCTTCGGAAGGCCACCTTCCTTTTCACGGAAAAACTGTTCTATCTCATCTTCTTGATCATTTCTATACATAACCCAATACCTCTTTCCCTTTTTATCATTTTAACATGAAGGTCTCACATTTTTTCAACATATTTACGACTATTTTTGCAAAAAAATAAGCAAACACTCTTTCTGAAGCGAACTGGGGGTGCCTCGGTAAGAAAACCGAATGAAAGAGTGTTTGCTATTTTTCATCAAGATGTTACACTTGTAAACACATACTATTCTATCAGAATAAGAGAGGTTCTACGATATGCCGCAAGCCAAAAGCAACAAAAGACAGAAAAATGTAACCCCCTTTGACACGCATGGCGATACGGTCTTCCGGAATAATAAGAACCGCCAGATCAATCAGGTGACGAGGGAGAGCTTAAGTATCGCTCTTATCTACCTGATGAACGAAAAGCCGTTCGAGAAGATCTCTATCTCGGAACTGGTCGATCGGGCCGGAGTATCGAGGACCGCTTTCTATAGAAATTACGAAAGCAAAGAGGATCTTCTCTCCGAGATCGGAAAATCACTGATCAATAGGATCAGTGAGCTGAACGGGATGAATAGAAACGGCAAATTAAGCTACAATTGGTATCTGGAGATTTTCAGGACGATAAAAGAGCATAAGGAATCCTTCGCTCTTTTCATTAACGCCAACCTTACCGCGAAAATGCTCTTTAACAGAAATACTATCGTCGATGTGGTCTTCCCTTCTTCCGAAAAAGCAGAAAGATACCGTCTCCTCGCCGAAGAAGGCGCGATGAATAATGTGATCACCACATGGTTTTCCGAAGGCATGAAAGAATCGCCGGAAGAGATGGCGGATCTCTGCTTTAATTTATTGAACAAAGCCGACCAGTGATCAGAAAGAATCTTCGAGTGTCTCGAGCTGCTCGGAGATCTTCGCTTCGTTGTGGCCGAGGATCAGGGTCTGGCCGACCGAAAAAACATCCATCAGAACCAGACAGGATACGATGATGCTGAGCATGATGACAAAGATACCTTTTCCGGGGATGGGTTTTGCCTTAAGAAGGCCGCGCATGCAGACAAATCCCAGGATCAGGAAAACGACACCGGCTATAATGGCGGCGTAATAGAGATAGACCCAGGGCTTCGAGTAGTCAGGATAATCGATGTTCTCGGGAATAAGCATTTTTACCGAAGAAACGATAAAAGACAGGAAGAAAAACAGGATCGCCAGGCCTAAGTGGTACGGAGGTTTTTCCTCAGCATATTCGGCAGGTTCCACATCCGGAGTCTCATTCAGATTCGCACCGCAGTTCTTACAGACAGGTGCTTTGTTCGAATTCTGTGCATCGCACTTCGGGCAGATCTTCATTATCTTATTCCTCCAATGCAACAAAATGGACCTTCAAAAAGCAAGGATCTTCTCGTGCAAGTTCTTTTCCAAAAACATCTTAACACTTTTCATCTTAAATAAAACAGGGATAAACTATAGGCTTTTTCCTGTCTTAACGAACTCTGGCGAGGGTAATTCTGCCGTTACGGTTCTGCTCCTGCAGCGTGAGCTTATCTCCCTCGATCGTGTAATCATCACGCTCCAGCTCATTACCGTTCTGGATAAATGCGATGGCTTATTTCTTCGGCGGAAAATGATGAAACCAGCTTGCAGTTGCGGCGGGAACCGCTGCAATCAGCCGACGAGCCACTTCTGGGAAGCAACGCTGTAGAGCGGGATGAAGGGTACCATGATCGGGGTCTTCTTCACATAGGCCTGGTACTCGGGGTCATTTCCGTAGTTCTTGTTCTGACGGAGCTCGAGTCTTCTTGCGCCGCTGAACATGACGTAGATGATGCCGAGATAGCCGAGGATGGCGATGGTCCAGAAAACAGGATCAGAAAAAGCACCGATTCCGGAAACGAGGACACCTGTCCAGAAGATCATCTCGCCGAGATAGTTCGGGCAGCGGACGAAACTGAACAGACCTGTACGGACAAATGTATCCGGATTTTTCTTTTTCGCGATATTCTTCTGAAGATCGGAGATAGACTCAAAAATAACACCGAATGCCATGATGCCGATTCCGACATACAGCATGGTATCTGCCTCTCCTTTTTCTCTCAAGCGGAAATAGATCGGGGCGGTCTGGCAGGAGTAAAGGAGTGCGCAGGTCACCCAGATGGCGATCTTGACGCCGATCTTCATGTTCTTGCCGTCCTTGATGTTATTCTTCATGGCTTTTCGATAGGAATCGCTCTTCAGTTCTCGGATAAGGAGATATCCGCCCAGGCGGACACCGTAGATCCAGAGGAGAATACAGATCGCGATTGTTCCGGGGATCAGGTTATCTCTTCCCAGGATCATCGTCGTAATGGCAATGCCCGATACCGAGAAGCCGTATCCGAGCGAGATGAAATACACATACTTCTTAAATCCGATCGCGCTGATGATCATTGCAACGGAAAACATGATGAGAAACCAGATCATACTATTATCCCCTAATCATTTATCTTCTGGTTCTATTCTATACTTTTCTTCCAGATCAGGCATCAGTCAATTTCCGGACAGTGTCTGAAGATAATCCTCCGAATCGATATAAGCGTGATGAATCCAGGCGACATTCTCGAGGTGTCTCGTGACCGGGAACGGCAAAAGCCGATGTGCGGTTCTCAGGGTCCAGTCGGAAACACCGACCGATCCTTGCGGCGAGCGGTAAAAGGTCGGGTAATAAGATCCGAAGAAACCGGTAAGAAGATCCGGATCCATCCGCTGTTTTTGAACCTTATCGTCGGATCTTTCCATATCAAAGCCATGCACCTCGGTATTAAGAGGGTTCGGAAGATCGAGCTCATCGTAGAGTTTTCCGATCTCTTCCAGATCGATATCTCTTTCCACCAGGAAGCAGCAGAGCATCGTCAGTTCCCGTCCGTCCATCTGAATCGAGAACAGCACATTACAGGAGGCATTGGCTCCCGGAAGTGCAGCGACGACTCCCTCTGACATGTATCCGTACCAGGCGTCATAAAAGTACCCGAGATTCAGCGTCAGATGTCCTTTGTTGCTCTTTTCACTGTATTTATAGTTTTCTTCCGGCATCTCGTGGTATGCTTCCATCCGTTCCTTATAGATGTCGGCGATCCACTGATCGTTCTTATAGATCCCCTGGGCTTCCAGATACGCCTTATCCATGTCCGTATACAGATCCCAGTATTCCTTCGCGGCCTTTTCGTCTTCAAAGATCACACGCATACCCAGGAACGTATCAAAATCGCCTATGTTCCTAAAGCTCTTCGAATAGTAGGCGCTTTCTTCCATACTGTAAAGGCGCGTCAGTTCCACGGCACGTACCGCCATACCGAAACGGTTATCTTCCAGAAGTGCGGAAAGAGTTTCCACCGTCGGATTTACCGGGTTTTCACCGTACTCTTTTCTTTCCACGGAGTTTTCATCGAAGAAGGTCTCCCCTCTCCTGTAGGTATTCTCGAGATCGTTCCAGAGTTGCTTATAGTCTCCTTTAAAGAAAAAACCTTCAGAGTTATTTCCATCCTTAAAGAAGTCTGTACGGTAATCTTTCCCGATCCACTCCTTGATGGGGCGTTGTTCCGAAAGATCAAAGGTTCCGAAGAAAGTTTCGGAAGCTTCTTCTGCACTGTTAAATACATATTTTGATCCGCCGAGAGTAGTTCCGACTTTATCGACGAACTTATCGACCTCGCCTTTATAGTTTTTCTTCTTGTGGCAGGCAGTAAGAGGAAATGCGAAAGACGCGCAAAGAACGAGGGCGAGTGCTTTTGCGGCGGAAGACCGGATCATGAAGATGCCTTTCCCGGGAAGCGGCTTGGTCTTAAGAAGGCCCTTCATGCAGACAAGGCCCAGGTGATAGGGCGGCTTGTCATCCGGGATCTCGGGCTCATTGGCCTTCGGGAACTCGTTCAGATTCGCACCGCAATGCTTACAGACCGGTGCATTGTTCGCATTCTGCGCATCACACTTCGGACTGATCTTCATGACTTCCTCCTTTTTCTTATCCCCTATTTTGATTATACACCTCGGGGGTTTTCGGAAAACGTGACGAATTCTAGGGTTTTGCGAGAGAAAAACGATGAAAAGATCAGCGCAGATGCGGCTTTATAACATCTGCGCTGACACGAAAAAGATTATAGGGATTCGAAGAAGTTTTAAATGATGGAGATGATGCGGGCCTGTGGGATGCCCTTCCCCTGTCAGTAGCCGATTTCCTTAAGGACGCGGTCCATGAGGGCCATGTTCTTAAGAGAGAACTCCGGCGTGACGTGCGGGGCTTCGCCGTTTAGGATACAGCGGTCGAGCTGCTCGATCTCAAGAGAATAGTTATTCGGGACGAAGACCTTCCGCTCGATGATACGGTCACGGGTGAAGATCTTGTAGCTGACCTCGCCCTCCTGGTTATACTCGACATCCGAGCGGATGGAGCCGTTCGTGCCGTGGATATAGAGGCGGTCGTATCTAGAATTACTGTTCATGTCGAGGATCATGCCGACCTGGAAAGACGCTCTCGCACCGTTTTTAAATCTTAAGATCGTGGCTGTACTGAAGTCGACGCCGAGGTCGGAAAACTCTGCTACAGCCTTGACGAAGTCAGGCTCGGAATCGATGAGCGAAAGGATCATGGTCGTGCAGTAGCAGCCGAGATCGTAGAAGGCACCGCCACCGAATTCCTTGTGGAGGCGGAAGTCTTCCTTATAGCCCTGAGTCACGAAGGCGGTATCGATATAATCCACTTCGCCGATGATGCCGGACTTTACGTCCTTAACGAGGTTATCGACATAGGGGCTGTGGAGATATGCGTAGGCCTCCATCAGGATGACCCCGTTCTCCCTTGCCGTGTCGAACATGAGCTTCGCTTCGTCGGCTGTGAGCGCCAGAGGCTTCTCGCAGAGGACGTGCTTTTTCTTCTTCAGTGCTTCCGTTACCCATTTGAGGTGGATGTCGTTCGGAAGCGGGACATAGACGGCCTGGACCTCCGGATCATCGAGGAGCTCGTCGTAGGAACCATAGGCCTTTTCGAAGCCGTAATCTTCTTTATACTTTTTCGCCTTCTCGAGAGATCTTCCCGCGATGGCGTAAAGCTCGCAGGATGGCGACTGCTTCATGCCGGGGATCATGCCCCAGCGGGCGATATTCGCGGTACCGATAATTCCCCATTTAACTTTATTCATAGGAAGATCTCCTTTAATTGTTTTCGTTAGTTACATTTTAACAGATGGCGGCGGAATCGCGCTCAGCACGATAATTAGCGTACAGAGATGCTTCGCACAGATCCGGGGGATCGCTTACGGCAGGAACTTGCCGGATGCGAGGTAGAGCTGGTACCACTCGTTGTGCGTCAGATCGACCTTGGTTGCCTCGCAGATATCCTTCAGGTGATCGGGGTTCATGGTGCCGGCGATGACCTGCATCTTCGCGGGGTGACGGAGGATCCATGCAATCGCGATCGCGGTCTTCGGCACACCGTACTTCTCCCCGAGTTCAGCAAGCTTTTCATTCAGTTCCGGGAAGTCCGGGTGATCGACGAAACAGCCCTTGAACATACCGATCTGAAGCGGCGACCAGGCCTGGATCGTAATGTCGTGGAGACGGCAGTAATCGAGGATGCCGTTATCTCTGTCTATGGACATATCTGTGGTCTTGTTATTGAGATACAGTGCCTGATCGATGATCTGGGACTGATCGAGGGAGAGCTGCAGCTGGTTAAACACAAGCGGCTGCTTAACGTACTTTTTCAGAAGCTCGATCTGCATCGGCGTCGTGTTACTGATACCGAAGTGGCGGACTTTGCCGGACTTCTCCAGTTCGTCAAATGCTTCCGCGATCTCTTCCGGATCATAAAGGAGATCCGGGCGATGAAGGAGCAGTGCATCAAGGTAATCCGTCTTCAAGCGGGACAAGATCTCGTCGGTGCTCTTGAGAATATCTTCTTTGCTCCAGTTGAACTCCATTGTGTCAAAGTGCAGACCGACCTTGCTCTGAAGGTAGATATCTTCTCTCTTGATGCCGGTCATCGGGAGCGCATCGCCGAAGCGGGTCTCGGCATCACCGGCGCCGTAGCAGGTTGCGTGGTCAAAGTAGTTGATCCCGAGTTCCACGGAAGTCTCGATCATCTTCGCAGCTTCTTCCGTTGAGAGCGCCGGCATGCGCATGCAGCCGAGAACGATCCGGGAGATGTTCTGCGGTCCGTTCTTAACATCGATCATTTTCATAAGGGTTCCTCCTATCGCGGATGCGGTGATACATCCATATTTTTGAATTTTGGTTTTATATCCTATCGTTAAAAAGGAAAAACTAATCTATATTTTGAATTTTCGCATTTCTGGATTATGCCGTGATAGGATATATCTTCGATTTTTAGAATTATAGATGCAAAACCATGTTTTAAACATCATCTATATTTTCAAAATAGCGAATTCTATCCTACCTTACACTAATCCATATCAAAACTCGCTTTTGCTTTCTCGATGGTGTCGATGACTTTGTCACAGAATGCATCGAACTCCGGATCTTCGACCTGGCATTCCGGGTGGGACAGGACGTAGTCGAGGGCGATTTTTACACCGGTGTCGAACCGGACATTGGTGGTCATCTGCGGGACGATTCTCTTCAGTTTACTGTTATCGAAAACAACGGAGACGGACTTGTCGCCGAGGAGAGATCCCGTGAAGTCGAAACCGAGCGGATCGCCGACAGCACGCAGGAAGTCAGTCGATACGTGATAGGCCTTGAGCTCGACGCCGAGGACATCTGCGACGGTCGCGTAGATCTGATCCCATGTGAGGGTCTCGTCCGAGGTGATCTGGAATGCTTCGCCGATCGCGTGGCGGTTACCCATGAGGCCGGTGTAACCGATGGCGAAATCCGCATTCCATGTAACGGTCCAGAGGCTCGATCCGTCGCCCTGGATAATGACCGGTTTTCCATCGAGCATACGCTTGATGACCTGCCACGGGCCTTTGTTGCCGTGCACACCAAGCGGGATATTTCTCTCGTCATAGGTGTGGCTCGGACGTACGATCGTGACCGGGAATCCCTCTTCTTTATACTTCTTCATGAGGAACTCTTCGCAGGTGATCTTGTTTCTGGAGTATTCCCAGTAAGGATTGGCGAGTGCTGTTCCTTCGGTGATCACATACGATGCCGCCGGCTTATGGTAGGCGGAAGCGGAGCTGATGTAGATATACTGCTTCGTTTTTCCATAGAAAAGGCGGTAGTCGCGCTCGACCTGATCGACAGTAAATCCGATGAATTCACAGACACAGTCAAATGTCGTGTCGCCGATCTTTTCAAGAACGGATGCTTCTTCATTGATATCTGTGGTGATGAGTTTTACGCTCTCCGGAAGAACGGAAGAACGGTTTCCTCTGTTTAATACCCAGACCTCCCAGTCAAGATCGTTCGCAAGTCTTTTCACGATAGCGGTACTGATCGTGCCGGTGCCGCCGATGAATAATGCTCTCTTTTTCATATGATTTCTCCTTATTGAATTAATACTGTCTTCTAGAAAGTTCCTGTCTTTGCGACGTGCGGTGTGTATTCCCTTACTGCCCTAAGATCTCAGAGGCTTCTTTCAAAAGCTCGATGATCGGCAGGTGCTGCGGGCAAGTGCTTTTCACGAATTATCATTCGACTTCATGAAGAGATTTCTATACTCGCCGGGCGCCATGCCCTTCTCCTCGAAGAATACGCGGTTGAAGCTCGAGATGCTCCGGAATCCCGACAGCATCGCCACCTCGGTAAGGGACATCCCTTCCTGGGACAAAAGCTCGATCGCCTTTTCCATGCGGATCATGTTCAGCCACTTGCTGTAGTTCGTGCCGGTCACGCTCTTAAAGATACGGGAAAAATAGTCCTTGCTGATCCCGGCTTTGTCCGCCATCGTCTGCTGCGAGAGGTCTTCCGCCGTGAGGTTGTTCTTGATGTAGTCGGTCACCATGATCATCCGGCGCATGACATCGTCGGTGCAGACATTCTTCTGGTTTTCCGAATTCAGCTCCTCGGCGAACTCGGCTCTGTGCTCGTCGAGCGCGAGGATGAACTCCATCAGGAGCATGCAGCAGGAAAGCTCCCGGTTTCTATCTTCAGAGAGGAAAATATCCTTCATCCTGTACGAGATCGTCGTCAGTCTCGCACAGAGCTGAGGATGTTTCTTTCTCTCAATTACGTGGAGATTCCGATAGAAATGCATGATCCTCTGAAGATCGAGCAGGGAATTCATGAACGAATTGCTGAACTGGATGACTAGAGCTTGCTCCCTGTCCGCATCGATGATCGCATGCATTTCCATCGGCCACACCAACACGAAATCACCTTCACTGAGTTGATATGTATTCTGATTAACCTTGTAGATGTTCTTCTCGCCTTCACCCACGAGGAGGATCTCACCATAGGAATGCCAGTGCATCCTAAATGATCTCCCCTTATATCCCGTAGAAAGATTAAAGGCACTTATGCTGTCGAAATCGAAGGTTTCGTATTGGCTATAATCCATATAACTTACACCATCATCTTATAGATCTTAGTGCAGCTATCTTCGTCAAGGGTGATGAAGCCGGAGATCTTTCCGGATCCTCCATCCCCGTAAAGAAGAACCTGGACAAGCTTCGGAATATCTTCCTCTTTTGCTCCGAGCTCTTCAAAGTTTTTCGGCATACCGATCGAGATCAGAAAACTACGGAAAGCCTCGATACCTGCTTTCGCGGTAACTTCCGGGTGCGCAAAATCCATCTGGCAGCCCCAGATGCGGACCGCCGCCTGAGCAAAACGCATCACGTTATGCTTCATCTCGTAGGTAAATACCGCCGGCATCGTTACTGCCAGGCCGGCGCCGTGGGCACAGTCATAAAGAGCGGAGAGTTCATGCTCGATCATGTGTGACAGCCAGTCCTGGGATCTTCCGACGCCGCAGGAGTTATTGTGTCCCATCATGCCCGCCCACATGATATTCGCTCTTGCTTCATAGTTATTCGGATCCGCGATAACGCGGGGACCTTCGTGGATCATGGTAAGAAGAAGTGCTTCGAGGAGACGGTCGGTAACCTCTACTTCCTCCGAATTTGTCAGATAACGCTCATATAGATGCGCCATGATGTCCGTAATACCGGCAGCCGTCTGGTATGGCGGCAGTGTCTGTGTCAGCGCCGGATTCAGGATACTGAACTTCGGGCGGATCGCATCGCCGCTCGCACCACGCTTGAACATGCCGTCTTCTTTCGTGATAACGGAGTCCGGGCTGCCCTCGGAACCTGCGGCTGCAATCGTCAGGATCGTTCCGACCGGAAGTGCTTCTTCAATACGCTTACCCTGGTAAAAGTCCCAGAAATCGCCGTCATAGACTGTGCCGGCTGCGATCGCCTTACTGGAGTCGATCGTGCTTCCGCCACCGACAGCGAGTATAAAGTCCACGTTTTCCTTCTTGCAGAGGTCGATGCCTTCATATACGAGGCCGGATCTCGGGTTCGGCTGCACGCCGCCGAGCTCGACAAATGCGAGTCCCTCCTTCTCAAGGGATGCCTTCACGCGGTCAAGAAGTCCGGAGCGGACGACGCTTCCGCCGCCATAATGGATCAGGACCTTACTTCCGCCGAAGCGCTTCACCAGCTCGCCGGCGCGGTTCTCGGTGTCTTTTCCGAAAGCGAAATACGTAGGAGAATAAAAATCAAAATTCTGCATAATTTGTCATCCTTTCTGTCTTCGGCGCTTCGTCTTCTATTCGAAAAACCGTCCGGCCGCAGACACCAACCCGTTCATGTTCATCCAACGTCATCATAGCATTCATTACTTGTCATTACTTCTCATATGTTGACCAGTTTTTCTCCAGATTTTGTCATGTTTCGATAGTTTGATAATCAAGATGTGGGGCGAGTGCTTTTCGCGCGGAATCAAAAAATGAGGATCGGGCGGCACTCACCTAAACGCTCACCTAAATTGCGTTTCTGGTGAGCAATTTGCGAACGAAATTCTTTTTCTTTAACTTTTCTTTGTTCGTGGGCGCAAGCCATTCCCAAACGAGGTGGTTTGGAAATATAATGGGAGTATCGAAATTGAAACTGATGGAAATGTGATTATGAATACTACAGAAACAACGGAAAGCGCGGCAGCTTCGGGCCAGGCAGATATTGCAGCGGTTTCGGCACCGATTGAAAGCGCGGCGGCTTCGGGCCAGGCAGATAGCGCGGCGACCAGGGCGGCGCTGGTGATGGAGGGCGGTGCGATGCGTGGGATGTTTACCTGCGGCGTGATGGACGTCCTGATGGAAAACGGCATCCGCTTCGACGGGGCTTCCGGGATCTCGGCCGGCGCCGTCTTCGGCTGCAATTACAAGTCGCGCCAGATCGGGCGGCCGATCCGCTACAACAAAAAATACTGCAAGGACCCGCGCTACTGCAGTTTCCGGTCGCTTCTAAAGACCGGCGATTACTACGGCGCCGACTTTTGCTACCGCGCGATCCCGGACGAGCTGGACATCTTCGACCGGGAAACATTTGCGAAGGACCCGATGGAGTTTTATATCGGCGCGACTGACGTAAACACGGGAAAAATCGTATATCACCGCTGCACGGACGGCGGCATGAAGGACATCGAGTGGATGCGTGCCTCCGCCTCGATGCCGATCCTTTCGAAAGTCGTGCGCATCGATGGATATAAGCTTCTCGACGGCGGTATGGCCGATGCCATCCCCTACTCGAAGATGGAGGAGCTCGGATATAACCGGAATGTCATCGTGCTTACGCAGCCGAAGGGCTATGTGAAGAAAAAAGCATCCGCTCTTCTCTTTAAGATCTTTCTTCGGAAATACCCAGCCGTCGTGAAGGCGATGCGTGACCGGCATCTGATGTATAACCGGCAGCTTCAGGAGATCCAGGCGAAGGAAGATGCGAAAGAAGCAATCGTGATCCGGCCGCCGGAACCTCTTCGGATCGGACGAGCCTGCAAGAAGCCGGAAGAACTCGAGAGAGTCTATCAGATCGGGCGTGCGGAGGCAACGAGGAGACTTCCGGAGATCCGGAAGTTTCTGGGGCAGTAGCAGACAGCAGCAGACAGTGACAGACATCAAAGCAGAAGCAATTCCTGGGGATTCCAGGCAAGCACAAAACGGACAGACATATTTGTTTAAGGAGTGATAGTATGCAGCAGCGGAATGGGTTACCGGTATTAGGTTTCGGATGTATGCGTTTTGCCACGAAGGGCAGATCGATCGATATGGAGAAGACGGAAGCGCAGCTACTGCGCGCCATCGATCTCGGAGTCAACTACTTCGACACGGCATACATTTATCCGGGCTCGGAGGACGCCCTCGGAAAGATCATCGAGAAGAATGACCTCCGCTCCAAAATCACTCTTACCACGAAGCTTCCGCAGTATCTCGTCAAGAAGAGATCCGACCTGGACAAATATCTCGACGAGGAGCTTAAGCGCCTCCGGACGGACCACCTCGACTACTATCTTTTCCATCACATGACGGATATCGCGCAGTGGGAAAAGCTCGAAGCTCTCGGTGTCCGCGACTGGATCGCCGAGCAGAAGAAATCGGGCCGCGTCCTGCACTTCGGCTTCTCTTTTCACGGAAATACGGAGATGTATAAGAAGATTCTCGCTGCATTTGACTGGGAGCTCAGTCTCGTGCAGTACAACTATATGGATGAGACGTCGCAGGCCGGGCGTGAAGGGATCGCCGCCGCGTATGAAAAAGGTGTGCCGGTATTCATCATGGAGCCTTTGCGCGGCGGAAAGCTCGTCGATCTTCTTCCCGAAAAGGCGAAGAAAGAGATCGCGAAAGATCCGCACGGCTGGAGCCCGGCCGAGTGGGCATTCCGGTGGCTCTGGAACCAGAAGGAGATCACCTGCGTCCTGTCCGGCATGAATTCCCTGGAGATGCTCGAGGAGAATGCCCGCATCGCAAGCGACGCGAAGGCAGGCGCCTGGGGCCAGGAAGAATTCTCCATGATCGAGAGAATCAAGGGCTACATCAACGAGAACACGAAGGTCGGCTGCACCGGCTGTAAGTACTGTCTCCCCTGCCCTCGCGGGGTCGATATCCCGGGAATCTTCTCCTGCTACAACCATATGTACTCCGAGAAAAAAGGCACCGGCAGAAAAGAATATTTCCAGACCATCGCGCTGCGTCTTGAGCCCGCGGATGCTTCCCGCTGTGTCGGCTGCGGCAAATGCGAGCAGCACTGTCCGCAGAGCATCCCGATCAGAGAGAAGCTGAAGGAAGCCCGAAAAGCACTCCAGCCCGCGCCTTACCGCGTCGTCGCGAAGCTTGCGCGCCGGGTCCTGGTCGGAAAGAAAAAGAAAGGATAAGAGGCCGCGCTCAGGTGCGTGCCTGCCACGGTTATCAGACAGACTGAAGATCTGCACCCTTCCCTTTTTTCGCATCCGCTATTTCGCACGGGAGGAATAATTAGCTCTCTCCATTTTTGCACTGTGAAACTACTCCGGATGCAACATTATTGCTATAATGATTCAAGAAAATAAACGGCCGGACAAGTGCTTTTCGCGCGGAACGGTCTAAACAATGGAGTAAACACATGCGCTTTGTAAGGGTTTCGAATGCCTCAGGAAAAAAACCGATCCTCATCATCTTTATTATCGCGTTTCTCGCAATTGGTATCGCCATCCTCTATGGCTCAATTCAGGCAAGAAAAGCGAAGGCAGATATCGAAGACGGGCGAGCCAAGATCGAGCTGGTCCAGGATGAGAGCGGACGAACCGTGCTGACTGACGACCTTCTACGCTCCGACTATAATGTCTATGTCAAGACCTCAAACAGGAACCTCATGATCATGACCATCGTCGCGGTAGCTCTGTTTCTCTCACTGGTCGGCTGGTTTATCGTCACACTGGTCAATTTCGTCCGCGGCCGGATGCGGGGAGATCCCGCCAACATTATGGAGATAATATCTCTCGCCTTGGCGCTGGTATTTATAGTCATATTGGGCATTTTATTCTATAACGGTACGCTTTCGTCACTGAACAAACAGCCCGATGATCCCGAAAGCGCGACGATCTCCCTCGAATATGCGCAGGTCACCCGTAAGGATACTAAGACGGTCAGAACAGGAAGAGGAAGACACAAAACCAGTCACAAGGAGTACAACATCTATCTTGCTGACGGCAGAACACTTTCTGTTGTAAAATATGTGTACGATGAGGTGGAAGACGCAGGAAACTACTACATCGGCAAGAATAAAGAAGGTGCAATCTTCGGTATGTATCCTGAGAAGAGTTACTGCATGGAGGAGTTTTAATATGTTGGGCAGATCATTATTACGTTCACTGGCAAGAGATGTCACCGGCGGAATCGTCGGCGGACTCGCTTTTGGTGCAGGCTCGGCGCTCATCGATAACCTTCTCGGCGGAAGCCAACCCGCCCCGGCCGGAAACTACATACCGCAGAGCGTTCCGAACCCTAGCAGCTCCGGTACCACAGTCGCTAACATCGCGCTCGCACGTATCGCCCTCTGCTACTACATCGCAAAGGCCGACGGCGTCATCTCGCCCGAAGAGCAGATGGACCTCGATTATATGTGTTCGAGCCTGATGAATAATCCGAATGCTTCTGCTTCTTTCCGAAATGAACTCCAGCAGATCGTGACCGACCGCTCGTCAAACTTCATGAATGTCGAGAAATACTTAAACCGCCTCGATGCCAATACGCTGTCCACGCTTCAGGCTGATGCCCAGCGCATCGCGGAGCTTACGGATGGGGTTACCGAGAACGAGCGGAAAGCCATGTCGGTATTCCAGAACTACGTCTATGGCAAGCAGGGATTCCCGGGCGGCAATATGAATGGCCAGTTTGCCGGTGCAGCCCGCATCGTTTCCCTGAAGTGCTCCGGATGCGGCGCCGATCTTCAGATCAACACCAGCCACACGGAGACCTTCTGCCCGTACTGCGGAACAAGACAGATCATCATGCACTGAGGATTTCCCGGGATATACTGACGGTATCGCGAGTGCTTTTCCTATCGCACGGGTATACTGACGGTATCGCGATTACACTTCCAGGGTATTGATTTCGCATCTGTCCATCGAAAACGCATGACAAAGGTCGCGTGGCACAGCGCGGATTTCTCTTAAATGCACAACGAAGAATCTAACCAGGTTTCCCATCCGTTATGGTAGTATTTCTGCTATGACAGGATGGGAAATACTTTTATGCGCTTAAATTCGGAAAGAAAAATCGGAACACAGAAACTTCACGCCGCACTTGGCGGGAAGTCTTCCCGGCTGGGCAGAAAAAGCCATGAAGTCGATATGATCAATGGCGGCGTTCTCGTGCCTCTGATCCTTTATAGTGTTCCGATCGTACTGACACAGGTCCTCCAGCTTCTCTTCAATGCAGCAGACATCGTCGTTGTCGGGCAGTTCGTCGACGACACTGCGGTCGCGGCGGTCGGTTCCTGTGCGCCATTGATCAATCTCATTATCAACCTGTTTATCGGTATTTCCCTTGGCGCGACCGTCGTTCTCGCATCGACTCTCGGCGCGAAGAAGATGGACAAAGTCCACGACCTGACCCACACGATCTTCTCATTAGGCATCATCTTCGGGGTCATAACAGGCATCATCGGCTGCGTGTTCGCGAGAACTTTTCTCGAGTGGATGGGCACGACCTCTGACTCGATCGATCAGGCGACCCTGTATCTTCGGATCTACTTCATCGGCTCGCCTGCCTTCATGATCTATACCTTCGGCCGCGCGATCATCGTGGCCAGAGGCGACACACGCCGTCCGCTGGTATATCTCACGATCTCCGGCGTGCTGAATGTCATACTGAATCTCATTTTCGTCGCCGGCTTCGGGCTCGGCGTCGCGGGCGTCGCCATAGCAACAGTCGCGTCACAAGTTCTCTCTGCGGTTCTTATGAGCAATGCACTTTTCCATCTCGATGGCGAGTGCCGCATCTTCATCTTCGAGCTCCGCATTCATAAGAAACCGCTGGCAAAGATCCTGAAACTCGGCCTGCCGGTAGGTTTTCAGAATACGCTCTTCTCATTTTCAAACGTCATCATCCAGTCGAGCGTCAATTCACTTGGTACGGCCTGTATGGCGGGTAATTCCGCGTGCATGAATATTGATTCTTTCATCTACGCCGGCATGAATTCCTTCACGCAGGGCTGCATGACTTTCGCCGGCCAGAACTACGGCGCAAAAAGGTACGACCGTCTGAATGCGATCTACCGGTCAGCGCTTCTTTCGATCACTTTCATCGGCTTGTCGCTCGGCGCACTCGCTTATATTTTCGGAGAGCCGCTGCTGCTTCTCTATCTTCCGAAGTCTCCCGAAGGCGTAACTTTCGGCCTCGCACGCATGCTCTGCGTTGTAGTGCCGGACTTCCTTTGCGGTCTTATGGACTGCGGCTCCGGTATGCTCCGCGGCATCAAGCGCTCCGTCTTCCCGATGGTCGCGACTGTCGTCGGCAGCTGCGGCCTGCGTCTCATCTGGGTGTATACCGCATTTAACCACTACAAGACAAATGCCGCGCCGATCAGCGCCTATAAGATCCTGCTGGTCTCCTACCCTGTTTCCTGGGCGCTGACCTTCATCGTACTTTTCTGGTACTACATCCACGTGAAGAAAAAGCTCGGCAACTCCGGCGCGCCAGTTGTTGATGCCGCTGGTTCCGTTGACGCCACTGCATCTTCGCTTTAAAACTTCTATTTGACAGCTACAGTCATCTTTCCGTGGGGGATTTCCAGTATTTTTCCAAAAAGGATGCCTTTGCGAGAAATCTTTTGGAAAAAACACAAGAAAGAAGTGCTTTTCACGTAGTTTTCCAATAGATTTCCAAATTGCATGCCATTCCGAGAAAAATATTGGAAATCTATGCTGGTTTCTATCTTTATGCAGTAGTTTTCCAGTAGATTTCCAAATCGCATGCCATTCCGAGAAAAATATTGGAAATCCATGCTGGTTTCTATCTTTATGCAGTAGTTTTCCAATAGATTTCCAAAAAGGATGTCTTTGCGAGAAATCTGCTGGAAAACTACAGGATGCAAGTGCTTTTCGCGAAAAACAGCTTCCCCACCGGGCTTGGGTGTCGGGTGAGAACACTTTTCCGATGGGGAAGTTTTCTTATATCGTTACCCGCGCCATTCGTTTTACGGAGGGGGCGGCGCAAGGAAACGGCAAATTATGGGGCGATCAACTTCTTGATAAACGAAGCGGTTCACGCGGTTCGCCTGTAGCGAACAAAACTGAGCAGCACACACGCGGTGCGCCTGTAGTAAACAAAGCTGAGCAGCACACACGCGATGCGCCTGTAGTGAGCAAAGCTGAGCAGCACACACGCGATGCGCCTGTAGTGAGCAAAGCCGAGCTCGCGAAGTTCTGTGCGACTGATCAGCTGCGGGCGCCGGCGCTGGCGAGATTCATATTCATGATCTTTTCGCGCATGGACTTGATGGAAGAAGCTGCGTCGCCGGAGCCGGAACCATAACCGGAGCCGGAATTTCCGCCGCTGACGTGCATATCCATATCCATATTGACGGTGCGGCCGTTCTCGAGAACGACGGTACGTGTGCCGTACATCGCGCATTTCTGGGAGTGGGTGACCTGAAGGATCGTGATGCCCTTCTCCTGATTGATGCGGCGGAAGAGCTCCATGATTTCTGCGCCGGACTTGCTGTCGAGGTTACCTGTCGCCTCGTCTGCGAGAATGATCTCCGGATTGCTGATGATCGCTCTTGCGATCGCGACACGCTGCTGCTGGCCGCCGGAGAGCTTACTGGGCATGAACTTTCTCTTCTCGGTAAGACCGGTGATCTCGAGGATCTCGTCAAGTTCTTTTTTCAAGGAAGCGCGGGAACGGCCGGCTACCAGGGACGGCAGGAGGATGTTATCCTCGACGTTCAGGTTCTGCACCAGATTATAGAACTGGAAGATGAAGCCGATCTTGCCGAGGCGGATCTTGCTGAGTTCTTTTTCCTTCATCTTGCTGATACTCTTACCGCAGAGACGGATGTCGCCGCTGAAATCACGGTCCAGACCGCCGATGAGATAAAGGAGAGTGCTTTTGCCGGAGCCGGAAGCTCCCATCAGGGAGACAAACTCACCCTTCTGCACTGTCAGTTCCGCGCCGTTCAGGACCTGTGTCTTTACGCCGCCCTTCTTACCAAATGTCTTATTTACGCTTCTTACTTCGATCATGTTTTCCATAGTTGTTACCTCTTTTCTTTCTCGGGCAAGGCGCCCGCTCACTGTATTTCGGGCCAATCGCCCGCATCTCATCTTACTCCGCCCCGGCGGGGACCCTTCTCGCTCCCCCGCCTCGCGGATCTTTTCTTAATCTATTATTCGTACTTGAGCTGCTCGGCGATCTTCATCTTGCGGATGTTCTTGACCGGCATGAGGACCGTGGACAGGAACAGCAGGAAGAGTGCTCCGAGGAAGATCATGGTGGACGGGACGTCGATCGACAGATCAAAGTTCATCTCGATCATGACCATGGCTTTGTTGAAGAGTCCTGCGATCACTGCGGAGAAAGGAACCGCGACTGCCATCGCCAGGATACAGGAGAAGAAATTCTCTGCAAGGAATGCTTTCTTGAGTTTGCCTCTGTTCATCGCTGTGGAGGCCAGCACCGCGCACTCTCTTCTTCTTCCGGAGAAGCCTATGATCTGGTTGCTGACAACTGCGATGAAGGTCAGCAGTACGCCCATGCCGATCAGCATGTAAAGGATCGTGTTCATGCCGGCGTTACTGTTCTTCATATCTTCCATATACTCGTCCATCGTCTGGCAGGTATCGAACATGCTGAAAGATTCTTCCTTGATCGTCGCGATCGTTCCTTCCGGATCCGTTGTGCGGATATATGCACGTACCGGATGATCCTCGAAGATCTCATTATAAGTATTCAGGCTGACTACATATACTGCCGAGCCGCCGGAGAATCGGATCGTGTCGCAGTAACCGCCAAGTTTCATCGTTCTGCTGACAGACTTTGTGCGGTTCGGCGCGATCAGCATCGGGATCTCATCGCCGACTTTGTAGCCGAGTTTTTCCGCAACTGACTTGTCCATGTAGATTTCATCGTCTGCGATCGTTTCCGGAAGATCCGTGATTGCGGTATTGATCTTGAAGCTGCCGGGTGTACCCATCAGTACGACGTTGTGATACATCTCTTTCATGCGCTTGCTGTTAGCGCTCGCATACTCTTTCACATCATCTTCGCCGATGACACAGTCCACGCCCCAGTTGAAGTTGAAGAACTCGACTTCCGTGACTCCGTCGATATCGTTAAAGTAGCTGTACTTGCTTCCCTGCTCGGTCAGTCCGTTGACAACAACGTCCGCTTCGGCCGGCTTCGAATTCACGAAGGAGATATAGGAGTAGGACATTACGAAGAGTGTCAGGCCCATGGTAACTGCCATGACGAAGAGTCTGGAGATACCGACCGATGCTTTCTTTGTTCTTGCCTGTACGCAGGAAAAAGCAGCTACCGGGCAGTTGGCTTTAGTGAAGATCTTCTCGAAGATCTTGCTGAACACTCGAAGGATAAAGGGATATCCCAGGAAGAGTCCCGCCACCAGAAGGACGATCGTCAGGAAGATAAAGCCGAGGCTTTCCATGGCCTTTGTGAGCACGAGGCTGAGGCACACGCCGCCTGCAATGGTGAAAAGGATCGCTGCGACGAGTGTTTTTCGAGCATATTTATAATCTGCATCTTTGTTATCGAAGATCAGGTCTCTGATCGATGTTCTGGTCGCCTTCAGGAGTTCCTTGATCGGGCAGAGGCACTCGATCACGATGGCACCGATGATGACGCCGATCCAGGCAGCGACGGATACTTTTCCGAGATTCATCTCCAGCTCGATGTCCGATCCGGAATTCAGGGAGAATACATTGTTGAAGATCGCGTCTCTGGTCAGCACATACAGTGTCGAGCCGATCGCGCCGCCGATCAGGCCATACAGCGCATTCTCGAAAAGCACTATCTTTGCGGTCGTGTTCGGTGTGACACCGAGGCTTCTCAGGGTTCCGACCGTGCCCATTCTCTCGACCATGATGCGCTCCGAAAGCGAGATCGTGACGAAGATGACGAGCATCAGGCAGATCAGGAAAAGAATCGCGAAAACACTTGTGACACCGTTTACATTCTGCTGTACAAGCTCGCCGTTGATCAGATCCTCGGGCTCGACGCCCTGGGTCTTCTCCTGCATGAGGTCACAGAACTCACCGACCTTGCTTCTGTCGTGAACGCGGACATATGCGCCCTTGAAAGTGATCTCTTCGCCGAAAAGGTCGCAGAATCCGTCCAGCGGCATCACGACGTTATACTTTTCCGAGAGCAGTCCCTTATAGGAGAGCACTGCCTTTACGGTGTATTCGTGCGGCTGATCGTTCTCGTCGAAGAACTCGATCTTATCGCCTTTCTTCAGCTTCAAGTCTTCGGAAAGCGTCTTCGGGATCGCGATCTCATTTCTCGCCAGTTCGGTCTCTTCTGCCAGAAGATGCAGCGTATTGGCATCTTCAATATCCGTGGTGTAGATCAGGATGCTCTTCTCGTGGAAGTATGCATATTCTGTGTTTCCGGGAATATTGAATGTTGTCATGTCTGCGGTCATCAGCGCCTTATCGTGTTCCGGAAGGCCTTCGAAATCCGCATCCTTCAGGCCGCCGTTTCCGGTGACCATTACATTACTGTCTCCGAACATCGTGAGGAATGCGGATTCGAGAACATTTCTCACGGAGTTGCTCATATCGAATGTCATCATCGCGGCGAAGGAACAGATCAGGATGCAGAGCACCAGCATGATCGTCCGAAACGGCTTTGAGAACATATTTTTAAGTGTGTGTTTAAAAATGACTCCCATTTTTTCTCCTTCTTGTTTTGCTGTGTTTCAGTGTGTTTATTGATGTGTTTTTCTTTGGAATTAAGATGTGTTTTTGGTTGTGTTTTTAGATGTGTTTATCTGTTTCTTTTCTTTTTCTCTTTCACCTGGATTTTGAGCGCACCAGTGGTTCAGTACGGATCTGTTTCGCGACGGCAGCTCATACTGTTTTCAGGGCGCACCAGTGGTTCACCGCCTCTTTTCGGTCGGGATCACCGCTTATTCAAGCGGCGGATCCCCGACTAAAAAGAAGGGTTAAAGAGGGGGTATTATGAAAAGTGGGTCATGCGAAATTATCTGTTCGTGATATCGATGGATCCGGCGGACAAATCAGCGGAAAGGACGATGTCATATCCATCCTTCATCGTGAATTCGTCACCGCGCTTTTCTCCATTGATCTTGGCAGATCCTGCGGAGAGATCCAGGTCGTATCCGATCTTCTGTCCATCGACAAACTCGATCGTTGCCGATCCTGCCGACATGTCGATATCAAAGCTGGCTGTCAGGGTAAGTGCTTTTGCATCAAAATCACCTGCGGACATATCCAGTTCGCCACCTGCAACGGTGCAGTTTGTGAGCTCCACATCACCGGCGGAAAGGTCGAATACCGATCTTCCGAACTTGCAGTTTGTCGCTTCAAAATCACCTGCGGACATATCTACATCAAGCTCGCCGTTTACGTTGTTGATCTTGACATCACCTGCGGAAAGATCGAAGGAGATCTTATTGCAGTTAAAGCCTTTTTCGATATCGACGTCACCGGCGGAGGTGTCGATCATAACATCCTTGAAGTCAGTGCCCTTCGGATAATAGACATAGACGTGATAGTCGTGGCTGTCGAAGTCGAACCAGTTGAAGCTGATCTCGAATTTCTTCTTGTGAGTGGAGATCGTCAGCGTATCATCCTTTGATTCTGCGGTAACAGATGTTGCCTGGAGCTTATATTCGATGGCGTACTCATCACTCTCGATAAACTTGACATCTGCTGCGTCGACATCGATATTGATGTCGGAAAAATCATCCACAACGGTCTTCGGCATTTCGAGAACTTTTCCTTCGGAATCGATGTGGAAGCCGTGGTCATAATACATATGGATCGGATTGCCCTTGGTGGCAATCACGCCGGCAACCGACAGAGCAATTCCGACGGACATTGAGATGCCTGCAGTAATCAGTGCTACTTTAGTAAATGTCTTCATTTTTTTATTCTCCTCACTATTATGCTACTGCCTGGGCAGCCTTATTCTTTCTGTTTCTCTTATGAACGATGCGTCCGAATCCCTTAGCCAGACCATGTGCAACCAGTCTGATCAGTGCAAGCGATCCGAGGATAAAGAAGATTCCTAATCCGAAGCAGACCAGTCCGCCTCCGAGGACCACCATCGCGGCGGCCGGGTTCATAAAGAATGCTACGATTCCGAAAATGCTCGTTCCGATGCCGGCTACGAGGATCGAAATTCCTGCGATAAGGAAGCTGATCAGGACGATGAAAGCAACGAAGATCATGACACATGCGACGATCAGGAGTGCGAAGATCACCGGAGAAAGCGGCAGTGCGAAGATTGCTGCAAGTACGATCCAGAGTGTCTTCAGTGCAGAAGGCTGATCACCTTTCTTCGACTTTTTATCCTCAGCAGGCTGTCCATTGAAAGCCTGCTCGTAATTCGGATTTGCCTGTGCGCCATACCCAGCGGCTCCCTGAGCCTGTGCGTACTGCGCGCCCTGTGCCTGTGTGTACTGTCCGCTCTGTGCGCCGAATACCGGTGCACCCTGAGCCTGCGGGATCTCTGTTCCCTGTACCTGCTGGAACTGCGGAGCTGCAGAGGTGCCGGCACCGGAGACGATCGGTGAAGGAACAACGGCAAGTGCATTTCCAGAGGAAGCGGCCATCGTCTCTTCATACTTACGATCAACGACATCGACCAGGATCTTCTTGGCAAGGATCTTCGGTTCACCTAACTCCTCGATCACTTTTGCCTCGTTCTCCACTCCGGCCTCGTCGAAGTACTCCTCATAAAACTCGATCGCTTCTTCACGATCATACTGCGGCAGGATCTTAAGTCCTTTTCTCAGCTCCTGCAGATATGTTTCCTTATTCATTTCTTATCCCCTCCCAGTAATGAATCAACTGACTCTTTGTATTTATTCCATTCTTCTAAGTAGTATTTGTGGAGCTCACGCCCTCGGTCTGTAATTCTGTAATATCTTCGGTTACGACCCTGATACGGTTCGTCGTAAGTTTCAAGTGCAAAGTCTTTCTGGAGTCTGCGCAGGACCGGATAAAGCGTCGACTCTGAAATATCCAGTACCGTTTTGACCTGCTGCGTAAGTGTATACCCGTACGCGTCACCCTTGGACAAAACCGAAAGTACGCAAGCGTCCAATAATGTGGAACCTAATTGGAAGACCATACTATTTCTCCTTTCATATTGTATCGTTGGCTATATTATACGGCGTATAATATTGTTCTGTCAACACTGTTTGCGTACATTTTTCTTTTTTTTCGAAAAGCACTCGCAACGCCTCGCATCACTGGCTTTCCGTCTTTATCCATGATCCCATTCTATCTCTTTCGCGCGAAAAAAACTTGAATTATCCCTTATGTAATCCTTAATTCTTTCTTAAATAAAACCATCACCAATCCCCCTCAGCTCCAATCATCAACACGCAGCGCTCTTCCGCTAAGATCCAATCATCAAGCCCCTCTCTCCCTCAGCTCCGATTCCAATCACCATCAATTGCCTCTCCTCCCCTCAGCTCCCTGCACAAATTCTGATCCTTTTCTCCTAATTCCCTTCATGATTTCTTTCATTCACCTATACGCTCACCTAAAAACATAATTAAGTGAGCATTTTGCGAACAAACGGCTCACCGGCCGCTTTATAGTCCAACATTCACCTATACACTCACCTAAATACATAATTAAGTGAGCATTTTGCGAACAAACGGCTCACTGGCCACTTTATAGTCCAACATTCACCTATACACTCACCTAAAAACATAATTAAGTGAGCATTTTGCGAATCGAAGTCATCAAGAAAACAGAATTTACAGAATATAAGTAAATCTAATGAAAATTGGCATATATCATGCAGACAAGCACCTGACAAAGCATATATCATATGTAAAACAACTCAAGAGAGGTACCCTATGATTTCTTCATATAACTTTTTAGCTCTCAAACTTAACCACCTCGTCAGCATACTTGAAAACATCCCAAAAGTTTTCAAGGTTGAACGCAAGCATCGAGATAAATACGTTCTGTGTTACAGATATACTGATAAGAATGGGAAACGTCACGAATACTCCGCCTGTACGCCTATGGGCCAAAAGATGGAACTTATCTTTAATATGCGTGCATCAGCAGAGACAGATCTTCTGAAATGGAAAAGCGTTTGGAAAAATACTTTTCTCGCTCCCGTCCCCGCCCTCAACCTCCCTGCGATGCGCCGCATCAGCCGCTCCATCATCACCAAAGAGTTCTACGACAGCCTCATCCCCTGCCAGAACCCGAAACCGATCGTCCGCCCGAACCCATACAAGGGCATCGTCTTCCGTTCCAAGTCCGAGCGCGAAATCGCCGAGATCTTAGACGAACTCGGCATCGAATATAAATACGAGCCCAGCATCCCCGTAAACAACTATGAGATCTACGGCGATTTCGTCTGCTTCATCCGCGAGCTCGGCTTCGGCTTCATCATCGAACACTGCGGCATGATGGACTCTCCCGCCTACGTCGACAAAACGATCCGCACCTTCCGAGACTACAACAGCCTCGGCTTTCTCCCCGGAGTCAACATCTTATACACCTACGAGAGGAACGACTGTCCGCCGCCCCTGAACTACTTCCGGGCCCAGATCAGTGCCCTCCTCGACACCTTCTGCGCCCCTTGATCCTCCTTCTCCTCGAAAAGCACTCTCCCCCGATAAAGCTCGATTTTCCTCTCACGAGGCGACCCACAGATTTAGCCTTTTAGTGTATTGTCGCCTTCACTCATTTCTGTTACAATTTTCGAACATACCCAAAATTACATATATATTCTTCTTGTATATATAGGACATATAAACATGACATCTTTAATGAAAGATAAAAAGTCTACTGAAAGACAATATATTAAGAGACTGGTGATGATCGCCATCCCGATGATGGTGCAAAATGCAATTTCGAATTTCGTCAACCTGCTCGACAACCTCATGATCGGCCAGGTCGGCACAAATGCACTTTCCGGCGTTGCCATCGCAAACCAGCTGATCTTCATCTTCTACCTGCTGATCTTCGGTGCGACCGCCGGCGTCGGCATCTTCACCGCACAGTATCACGGCAAAGGCGACACAGAAGGCATCCGTAACACCTTCCGTTTCAAGATCGTCTTCAACACGATCCTCGCTTCGATCAGCGTTCTGGTCTTCGCCTTCTGTGCGCCATTTCTGATCGAGCTGTTCCTTAAGGGCGAGGGCAATCCTGCCGACGCCGCCGAGACCCTGGAGATCGGTGTCGATTACATGAAGATCATCCTCATCAGCCTGATTCCGATCGGATTGACGCAGGCCTACGCCGGAACGCTTAAGGACCTTGGCCGCACGAAAGTCCCGATGGTCGCATCCATCTGCGCGATCTTCGTCAACCTCGTCGGCAACTTCCTTCTGATCTACGGATACTTCGGTCTTCCGGAGCTCGGTGCAGTCGGCGCCGCGATCGCGACCGTCATCTCGAGATTCGTCGAGCTCGGCATCCTGATCGTCTATACCGGCAAGCACCCGCACCTCTTCCCGTTCATCCGCGGCGCCTTCAAGAACTTCCGCCTCCCGAAGGGCATGGCCATGCAGTTCTTCCTTAAGGCTCTCCCGCTCATGTCAAACGAGACTTTCTGGTCTCTTGGTATGACGACGATCAACCAGAGTTATTCCTACAGAAGTCTCGACTCCGTTGCCGCCATGAACATCGAGTCCACGCTCTGGAACCTCATGGGCGTCGCATTTATCGCGATGGGCGAAGCGGTCGGCATCATGATGGGCCACATTCTCGGCGCCGGCGAGCTGAAGGAAGCGAAAAAGACAGCAAACAAAATGCGCCTGGTCACCGTTCTCTGCGGTCTTGTATTTGCAGTGATCATGGTCGGCATCGCACCTGTCTTCCCGCTGCTTTATAACACGACATCCTATATCCGCCACCTCGCGTCGAGATTCATCCTGATCGCCGCGGTCACGATGCCTTTCTGCGCCTACTCGCACGCATCGTACTTCATCATCCGGTCCGGCGGAAATGCCTTCATAACTGTGCTTTTCGATAGTGTATATACGTGGGCGCTCGTCGTGCCGATGGCATTCTGCCTGAGTCACTTCACCTCGGTTCCCATCACCTGGATGGTCGCGATCGTACGCGGCATGGAAGTCTTTAAGTGTCTGATCGGCTTCATCCTCGTCCGCTCCGGCATCTGGGTCAAGAACATTGTCGACAACGCCCCGTCCGAAGAGTCCGCCGCCATAGACGCAGCCGCCACAGACGCAGCCGCCACAGAATCGGCCACCTCCACAAGCGAAGCCATCTGATCCATCACCGCAATAATGCTTCACCGCGCAACCACGTTCTCGTAGCCACGTTCTCGCAGCCACGTTCTCGCAGCCACATTCGCGCTGTCCCCATATCTGAACAATCAAAAAGCACCGAGCCTTCCCGCCCGGTGCTTTCTTTTTTGTTTTATCGTCTTACGCCTTTTCCGCGATTTCCCGCCGACCAGACTTCTGCTTATCGGCTTCCCGCCAGTCAGACTTCTTTTCCGCGGGCCCTCGCTCATCGGACCTCAAACCGCAGGCCCTCAGCCCTCTGTCTTCTTCATCTCCCAGAGTTTCTCGAGGTTGTAGTTCGCGCGGTCTTCCGGATGGAACACATGCACAACGACATCCTTATAATCCAGAAGGATCCAGCGGCCGGACTCCCTGCCCTCGATGTGATCCGGCGTAATATCATAATCACGCTTCAGCATATACTCGACCTCGTCGGCGAGTGCCTTGATGTGCGTGGACGACGTACCCGAGCAGACCACAAAATAGTCCGCCAGCACCGTCTTCTCCGCGACAGGAATCAGTTCAATATCAACAGCCTTCTTATTATCCAAGATCGAAACGATCTTCTCGGCAAGCTCTTTAATCTCCATTTGCACCCTCCAAAGTGAAATATCTTAATTCAATTATACACAATTATTCTTTCGCGCGAAAAGCACTTTTCTGTATACATTTTGTGACCATTCGCGGCTCATCGCTTCCGTCATTGAACATTCACAGCTCAGCGTTTCCGCCATTGACCATTCGCGGCTCACTTTTCCCGCTGCGCCAGCAGATATGCCAGCGACTTCTTCGTATCATCGTGGATCACCTGACCCTTGGCAGCGAAGCTCTCCTGGATCGCCAGGTAGCACTCGATCAGCGCGCCATCAAGGTCGCTCTCCGCCAGGCGGCGGATCTCAGAAAGATCGTCGTAATGGCGCGCGGGCTCGATCTTATCCGCCAGATACACGATCTTATCCGTGATCGTCATGATCTCGCGCCCGATGGTATGGAACTGGATCGCATCGAGGACCTCCTGATCCTCGACACCATAGTGTTCCTTCGCATAGACCGCGCCGGCCGGCGAATGCAGGATCTGCTTTCCCGGGATGTACCCGTGGATGATCTTCGCCGCAAGGTCGATCTGCTGCTTCTCGGGGAGTTCTTTTGCACAGTCATGAAGAAGACCGGCAAGCGCGCACTTATCTGGATCCGCGCCAAAGCGCATCGCATAACGTGTCGCCGTCACGCAGACATTCATGCTGTGAAGAAGCCGCTTCCCGCTCATCTCGTGAAACAGCGTAAAACAGTGCTTCATGAGGGTCTTGTACATCTCGTCGGACACGTTCATCAGCGGCGAATCCTCCGAGTACAGATCGTGGTCCGCGATAAACGTCTTCACCACGTCGGAAACATCGTCAGATTCCTCCATATCACCATCCGCACGCAGTTTCGAAGACGCGACCTCCACGCCGTCGATCTTGAAAAAGCGGATCTTCGTCCCGAACTTTTCCTCGAGGTGCGCCGCTTCATTTCTGGCCTGCCCCTCATCGATCCCCGGACGGAGCGCGCACAGCAGCGACGCCTGTTTCAGGATTTCTTCCGGCTTATGCCATGACTCAAATTCAAAAAGGATATCCGACCCGCACATAAAGAAAAGCTCGTCCTTTTCGGACACGACCTTCTGCTTTCTGAGGTTCTTCAGCGTCGTGACCGTATAACTCGGCTCGCCGAACACCTGCTCGATGTCGCACACCTCGCACTTCGGCTCGTCCTTGAGCGCCGCCTTGACCATGTAGAAACGATAGGGAGACAGCGTCACCTTGCGCGCCGGCTTAAAACACGGCATCCCCGTCGGTATCACGATCACGCGATCGACCTTCTTGCTCTTGATCGAGCCGCGGATCATAGACAGATGTCCGTTGTGGAACGGGTCAAACGCCCCGCCGTAAATGCCTATCTTCAAGTTCTTTTCTCCCTTCATCGGGTCATTCTTTAAACCTACTCCAATATTATACTACAAATTTCCGCCGCAAAAGCACTTGCCGCCGCTCCTCTTCCTCGCGCTCTCTCCGCGCGTCCGGTAGCCCCTTCTTTCCACGCACCATGCAGTCCCCCTCCAGCCATGCACCATGCAGTCCCCTCCAGTCATGCACCATGCAGTCCCCCTCCAGCCGCTTTTCCATATTTTTTCCAAAAAAGCACTGTCACTGAGAAAAATTCTGGAAATTCTTCATCATTCAAGTCAATTCCGTTCTTTTTTCTCAATTTTTTCTCAAATACTCTCTCTTCTTGGAAAAATACTGGAAAACCACATTCAAATACCAGTTTTCTCGCGATTTTTCCAATATTGTTCCAAAATCAGCTGCAAAATGAGAAATCTACTGGAAATCCTTCGCCTGCTCTTCATGCGAAACAAGCAGCAACAAAAAAACTGCCTCCGTTTCCAGAGGCAGCTTTGATTTCTTTCAATTATCATAACGGAAATGCGGTCAGCCTACGGCGGTCATTCCGCGGAGGTCAGCCTACGGCAGTCATTCCGCGGAGGTCAGCCTACGGCGGTCATTCCGCGGAGGTCAGCCTACGGCGGTCATTCCGCGGAGGTCAGCCTACAGCAGCCATTCCGCGGAGGCTAGCCCGCAGCCCTCAGCATGCAGCCGCAGCCAATGGCCCTCAGCCCAGCGTTCTTCCGATATCGGTTCTGTAGTGTGCTTTTTCGAAGGAGATCTTCTTGACGCCTTCATATGCGGAGTCGATCGCTTCATCCATCGTCGCGCCGTCAGCATACACGCAGAGCACGCGGCCGCCGGATGTCACGAGTTTTCCGTCCTTCAGCGCGGTGCCGGCCTGGAACACGAGGTGCCCGCAGTCCGCGATACCCGTGATCTCATAGCCCTTGTCGTACTTTTCCGGATATCCGCCAGACGCCATAACAACGACGCAGGAGCAGCCCGGCTTCCACTTCAGATCGACCTGATCAAGAGTTCCGTCGATGCAGGCATCCACGAGCTCCATGAGGTCATTTTCCATACGCGGCAGGATCGCCTGGCACTCCGGATCACCGAAACGGGCATTGTACTCGACGACCTTCGCACCGTCCTTGGTCAGCATCAGGCCAAAGTAGATAACACCCTTGAACGGGCGGCCCTCTGCGGCCAGCGCCTTGATGGTCGGCTCGACGATCGTGTCGTAGATCTTCTTCTCATCATCTGCTGTCAGATCCGCGCCCGGTGTGACTGCGCCCATGCCGCCGGTGTTGAGACCTTCGTCATGGTCATATGCACGCTTGTGGTCACGGGAGGAGATCATCGGGATGACCGTCTTTCCGTCGGCAAAAGCCAGGAGCGTCATCTCCGGTCCAACCATGCATTCTTCGATTACGACGGTATTTCCCGCCGCTCCAAAAGCACCATCACTCATCATGGAGACGACGGCCTTCTTTGCGTCTTCGAGTGTCTGTGCGATGATAACGCCCTTACCGAGTGCGAGTCCGTCCGCCTTGATAACGATCGGCATCTCCTGTGTCTCGAGGTACGCGAGCGCCTCGTCCTGCGAAGTAAATGTCTGGTACTTCGCAGTCGGTATATTGTATTTCTTCATCAGTTCTTTGGAGAAAGCCTTCGATGCTTCGACGATCGCCGCATTGGCGTGCGGTCCGAAAGCACGGAGTCCCGCTTCTTCCATCTTATCAACCATTCCCAGTGCGAGCGGGTCATCCGGTGCGACGAATACGAGATCGAACTTTTCTTTCTTCGCAAATTCCACCATCGCAGGAACATCGGTCGCCTTGATCGGTACGCAGGTCGCGATCTCGGAGATACCTCCATTACCCGGCGCGCAGTAGAGCTCCGTAACTCTCGGGCTCTGCTTCAGCTTCCAGCAAATTGCATGTTCACGGCCACCGCCGCCTACGACTAAAACTTTCATGAATCGACCTCCGATTATATTCAGATCAATGTCTGAAGTGACGTACACCGGTAAAGAGCATTGCGATGCCGTACTTATCACAAGCGTCGATAGACTCCTGGTCACGGATGGATCCGCCCGGCTGAACGATTGCGGTGATGCCGTACTCGTGAGCTGTCTCTACGCAGTCAGAGAACGGGAAGAATGCATCGGAACCGAGAACGGCGCCCTTTGCCTTCTCACCTGCAAAATCCAGAGCGATCTTCGCAGCGCCGATACGGTTTGTCTGACCAGGGCCGACACCGAGTGTCTGCTTATTCTTAACAACGACGATACCGTTAGACTTCACGTGCTTTACGACCTTCATTGCAAAGAGCATGTCGTCCTTGAGTGCCGGATCGATCTCTGTCTTTGTAACGGTCTTAAGCTCTGCTTCGTTGTAGATTCCACGGTCGTGATCCTGAACCAGAAGGCCGCCGTTTACGCGCTTGTAGTTAAATTCGCCATCCGGGATCGGTGCGGAGATGTCCGGCAGAACGAGAACGCGGAGGTTCTTCTTTGCGCAGAGGATATCGAGAGCTTCCTGTGTATAGGAAGGAGCAACGATGACCTCGAGGAAGATCTTCGCCATTTCAGCAGCTGTCTTTCCATCGATCTCACGGTTCGCAGCAACGATACCGCCGAAGATGGAAACGGAGTCAGCCTCGTAAGCCTTGACCCATGCATCGTAGATGTTGTCTGCAGAACCTACGCCGCACGGATTTGCGTGCTTAACTGCAACAACTGTCGGCTCGTCGAATTCCTTGAGACAGTTGATGGTAGCATCTGTATCGGAGATGTTGTTGTAGGACAGTTCCTTACCGTTGAGCTGCTTGGCTTCTGCAAGAGAACCCTTGACCGGCAGAGCGTTCTGGAAGAATGTTGCCTTCTGGTGCGGGTTCTCGCCGTAGCGCATCTCTGCGACCTTATCAAATGTAACGGTGTACTGCTTCGGCAGTGTCTTATCTTCAGAAACAGACAGGAAGTAGTTCGCGATCAGGGCATCGTAAGCAGCGGTGTGCTCGAATACCTTCTTTGCGAGCTTGAAACGTGTCTCGTATGTCGTATCGCCGGTTGCCTTCATCTCGGAGAGTACCTGCTCGTAGTCGTCCGGATCGGTGATGACAGTTACGTCCTTATGGTTCTTCGCAGCAGCACGCAGCATGGACGGACCGCCGATGTCGATATTCTCGACGCACTCTTCAAAAGCCACGCCCGGCTTCTGGATAGTTGCTTTGAAAGGATAGAGGTTAACGACGATCATGTCGATCAGGCCAATTCCCAGCTCTTCTACTCTCTTCATGTGCTCCGGGTTATCGCGCATAGCGAGGATACCGCCGTGGATAAGAGGATGAAGTGTCTTTACACGTCCGTCGAGGCACTCCGGGAAACCGGTGATCTCGGAAACTTCCTTACAGGGGATGCCTTCCTTCTCCAGAAGTTTTGCAGTTCCGCCGGTAGAGAGGATCTCCACGTTCAGTTCCACGAGTTTTCTGGCAAAATCGGCGATGCCTGTTTTGTCGGATACACTGATAATCGCTCTTTTAATCATAATGTTTTCCTTTCCGAGTCTTAAGGCTTGACTCTAACCAAATTGTTGACTACTTCTATTCTTCCGTCTGCGATGAGCTGGATCGCCTGCGGGAGGATCACTTGTTCACATTCCTTCATGATGCGCTTCTG
>OCTX012268778.1_pt1 | contig 36177 bp, 26 predicted proteins | sample 1539691 | NCBI WGS metagenome assembly OCTX01 (sample SAMN02144231, study PRJEB22623) | gut metagenome | biome: sheep rumen | host: Ovis aries | place: New Zealand
AGCCGTAGCAGCCGGTGCCCATGCGATGTTCCTGCCTCATGGACTGGGACACATGATGGGTATGGACGTACACGATATGGAAGGTCTCGGGCAGATCTATGTCGGCTTCGACGAGGAGACACGTCCGAATCTGGAGCAGTTTGGTACAAACTGCCTGCGTATGGGTCGTCGCCTGGAGGAAGGATTCGTTGTCACCGACGAACCTGGCATCTACTTCATCCCCCACCTTATCGACCTCTGGCGGAAGGAAGGCCATTGTGCTGAGTTCCTGAACTTCGACAAGATCGAGACTTATAAGGACTTTGGCGGTATCCGTATCGAGGACGACCTGCTGATCACGAAGGACGGCTGTCGCTTCATGGGTAAGCAGCGCATCCCCTATCATCCTCAAGAACTCGAAGCATTCATGGCTGACAACCAGAAATAACAAGGTATAATGGAAAAATTGTCAAATCGTAAAATAATAAAATTGTAAAATGAAGAAGATTCTAACAATCGCACTTGTGGCCATGATGGTCCTTAGTGCATCGGCTGCCAAGAAAAAGACATCCGCAAAGGACGCTAACAAGCCTGTCTTTACCACCATTAAAGAGAACCCCATCACCAGCGTAAAGGATCAGAACCGTAGCGGCACCTGCTGGGACTACTCTACCCTCTCATTCTTCGAGGCCGAGATCCTGAAGGCCACAGGCAAGACCTATGATCTCTGCGAGAGCTTCGTAGCCAACAAGACTTATCTGGAGCGTGCCATCCAGGTTGTACGCTATCATGGCGACTGCCAGTTTGCTCAGGGCGGCTCTTCAGAAGACGTTCTCCAGACCCTGAAGACCCACGGTATCTGTCCCGAAGATGCCATGCCTTTCCCCGGCTCTCTCTACGGCGATTCTCTGAACAACTTCAACGAGTTCTTTGGTGTCCTGGAGCCTTACGTGACTGCTGTTGCCAAGAGTAGCGCCAAGAAAATCAGCAATGCCTGGAAGACTGGTATGCAGGGAATCCTCGATGCTTATCTGGGCAAATGTCCTGAGAAGTTCACCTACGAGGGCAAGGAGTATACCCCAAAGAGTTTCATGGCTTCACTCGGCATCAACCTCGACGACTATGTTTCCATCACCAGCTATACCCACCATCCTTTTTACACAGCTTTTGCTGTAGAGGTTCAGGACAACTGGCGTTTCCCGCTGAGTTACAACTTGCCTATGGACGAGATGATGCAGGTCATCGACAACGCGGTTGAGAATGGCTACACGATTGCTTGGGGTGGTGATGTGTCAGAGGACGGTTTCACCCGTCAGGGTTTGGCTTATGCCGTCGACAGCAAGAAGACCCAACAGAGCCTGCAAGGCAGCGACATGGCTAAATGGCTGAAGATGACCGCTACCAAGAAGCGCGATATCATCGACTCGCTTGGTTGCACCGTCCCCGAGATCGTTCCTACACAGGAGATGCGCCAGGAGCGTTTCGACAACTGGGAACTTACTGATGACCACGGCATGCTGATCTACGGTACTGCCAAAGACCAGAACGGCAAGGAGTATTACATGGTAAAGAATTCATGGGGCGAGACAGGCGAATACAAGGGGACTTGGTACATGACCAAGACCTTCATCGCAGCCAACACGATGGACTTCCTCATCAACAAGAACGCTATCCCTGCTGAAATCCGCAAGAAGCTCGGGATTTGAGCCAATATAATATAAAATAGGTAAAAAAGGGCATATTCTGTTAAATTTTAGACAGATTATGCCTTTTTTTCATTTTTTATTATTACCTTTGGGCGCTATATTGCCGGAATAGTACCTTTTAAAGGCATCAAAATCAGCAGTTCAAGCCACCAAAGCGACAGGTAATCGACAAAGTCGCTTTTCAAGAGAAAAGAATAAAAAAAATAAATATATTAATGCATTTCAAATGGAATTACGAACCACCTACATCAGAACAACAGACGGCGGCTAAGGAGCTGGGAGAGAAGATCGGCATGAGTCCGATCCTCGCAAACTTGCTCATTCAGCGGGGCATCAAGACGGAGAGCGCTGCCAAGCGGTTCTTCCGTCCTATGCTAAACGAGCTGATAGACCCATTCCTGATGAACGACATGGACATGGCGGTTGACCGACTCAACGACGCTATGGGGCGTAAAGAGCCCATCATGGTCTATGGCGACTACGATGTTGATGGATGTACGGCGGTAGCTTTGGTGTACAAGTTTCTGCAGCAGTTCTATTCCCATATTGAATACTATATTCCCGACCGTTACGATGAGGGCTATGGTATCAGTATCAAGGCTTTGGACTATGCAGCGGAAAAAGGTATTAAACTGATTATTGTGCTTGACTGTGGCGTAAAGGCAATCAAGGAGATAGCTTACGCCAAGTCTTTGGGCATTGACTTTATCGTGTGTGATCATCACGTGCCGGATGATGAATTGCCACCCGCTGTGGCTATTCTCAACCCGAAGCGTGAGGACTCCACCTACCCTTTCAAGCATCTCTGTGGATGTGGTGTGGGCTTTAAGTTCATGCAGGCCTTCGCCAAGAACAACGGTATTCCCTTCTCACGGCTCATCCCCCTGCTCGACTTATGTGCGGTTAGTATTGCGGCCGACATTGTGCCCATCATGGGCGAGAACCGCATCCTGGCCTATCACGGTCTGAAGCTTCTGAACGCAACACCATCGGTGGGACTGAAGTCGATCATCGAGATTTGTGGCCTTACGGGGCGCGAGATTACGATGAGCGACATCGTATTCAAGATCGGTCCTCGCATCAATGCCTCAGGACGTATGCAGAACGGTACCGAGGCTGTCGATCTGCTTGTGGAACGCGATTTCGAGAAGGCGCTTGCCGAGGCAAACCACATCAACGAGTATAATGAGCAACGCAAGGATGTAGACAAGCAGATGACCGAGGAGGCCAACCAGATTGTGGAGAAGCTGGAGAGTCAGAAGCATCATGCCAGTATCGTGCTCTACGATGAAAACTGGAAAAAGGGCGTCATCGGTATCGTTGCCTCCCGTCTGACTGAACTCTACTACCGCCCGACTGTTGTGCTTACGAAGTTCAACGGCATCGCAACGGGTTCTGCACGCAGCGTGGCAGGCTATGATGTTTACGATGCCATCAAGAGTTGTCGCGATTTGCTGGAGAACTTCGGCGGCCATACTTATGCCGTAGGCTTGTCGCTGAAGATAGAGAACATCCCTGAGTTCCGTCGGCGCTTCCAGAAATATGTCACAGAACATATCCAGCCCGAACAGACAGAGGCTACGCTCGACATCAATGCGGTCATCGACTTCAAGGATGTGACGAAGAAGCTCCACAACGACCTGAAGAAGTTTGCACCCCACGGACCCGATAATCCCAAACCACTTTTCTGCACGCGGAATGTCTACGACTACGGAACCTCGAAGGTCGTAGGCCGGCAGCAGGAGCATATCAAGCTTGAGTTGGTTGATTCCAAGTCTAGCAACGTGCTCAACGGCATAGCCTTCGGACAGAGCGAATCAGCCCGCTTCATCAAGTCGAAGCGCTCGTTCGATATCGTCTATACCATCGAGGACAATATCTACAAGCGTAGTGAAGTGCAGTTGCAGATTGAGGATATCAAGCCGTCGGAAGAGTGAATTACCAGTCACTTTTAAAACAATATTGGGGCTACGATGATTTCCGCGGTATTCAGCGTGAGATCATCGAGTCTATTGGCAGCGGACACGACACGCTGGGACTGATGCCAACAGGTGGCGGTAAGTCTATCACGTTCCAGGTGCCTGCCCTTGCCCAGGAAGGCACATGCATTGTCATCACCCCGCTGATTGCCCTGATGAAGGATCAGGTAGACCATCTCCTGCGTCGGGGTATCCGGGCTGCAGCCATCTATTCGGGACTTACCCACGAGGAGATTATCGTCACCCTGGAGAACTGCATCTTCGGCAATGTCCGCATTCTCTATGTCTCGCCCGAGCGACTTTCTTCGGAACTATTCCAGACGAAGCTCCGCCACATGCGCGTCAGTTTCATAACGGTCGACGAAGCCCATTGCATCTCGCAATGGGGCTATGATTTCCGCCCGTCGTATCTGGAGATAGCCAAGATCCGCAAACTGGTGCCCGATGCGCCCGTCCTTGCGCTTACAGCGACGGCGACTCCTGCTGTGGTCAAGGACATACAGGACAAACTGACCTTGAAGACAGAAAGGACATTTAATGTCTTCCGCATGAGTTTCGAGCGTACGAACCTCACCTATGTAGTCCGTCATACGACCGATAAGCGCAAGGAACTGATCCATATCCTCAATAGCGTGAAGGGAACGGCGATTGTCTATGCGCGCAGTCGCCGGCGTACCAAGGAGTTCAGCGAGATGCTCAACGAGGCAGGCATCCCCGCCACCTTCTACCATGCTGGACTCGATACGACGGTGAAAGACGAGCGCCAGCAGGCTTGGCAGCACGACCAGGTGAGGGTGATGGTGTCAACAAACGCCTTCGGTATGGGCATCGACAAGCCTGATGTACGACTCGTGATCCATATCGACTGTCCCGACAGTATCGAGGCCTATTTCCAGGAGGCTGGCCGAGCAGGGCGTGACGGTTTCAAAGCCTATGCCGTATTGCTTTATAATGATGCCGACGAACGCAAACTAGAAAAGCGCATCGCCGACACCTTCCCGGAGAAAGACTATATCCGGCAAGTATATGAGCATCTGGCCTACTTCTATCAGATCGGTGTGGGTTCGGGCTACAACCACACGTTTGAATTCAACATCGACAAGTTCTGTCACACCTTCCGCCACTTCCCCATACAGGTAGATTCAGCCCTTAAGATACTGAACCGTGCCGGCTATATTGAGTATACTGAGGAGCAGGACAACCAGGCACGCGTGATGTTCACCATCGGACGTAATGACCTCTACCGTCTTGAAAATACCTCTCCCAACGAAGAGAAGATTATCACAGCCCTGCTACGCAACTATGGCGGACTCTTTACAGACTACAATTACATCGACGAGAGTTTTATCGCTTCGCAGACCCAACTCGAGCCCCACCAGGTCTACATGACGCTGAAAGGTCTGAGCCAGCGCCACATCCTCCACTTCATTCCACAGAAGAAGACACCCTATATCCGCTATACACAACGGCGCGAGGATATGGAGCATATCATGCTGCCACCTGCCGTCTACGAAGAGCGCAAAAAGCAGTATGAAGAGCGCATCCACGCCATCATCAAATATGCCACAAACGATCAGGTATGCCGTAGTAGGCAACTGCTACGTTACTTTGGCGAGGACGACAGCCACGATTGTCACCTTTGTGATGTCTGTCTGGCTCATCGACCTGAGGGGAAGGTAACCGAAGCCCGCTTTACGAATGCGATGGAACAGATTCTTGCGCGTCTTGACGATGGAAAGCCCCACCCCATTACAGACTTACGCGACATCCAGTTGCCTACCGACGAACTGGATGCCGCGCTCGAACATCTCTTACAAGAGGAACTGATCCGTCAAGACGACGGGCTCCTCACCAGACACTAAAAATCAAGCTTCAGCTGGCGGTTGTCCTCCTTATCATGCTCATGACAATAGCTGCTGCCGTCGAAGCAATGGGTGCAGAGTCTGCACTTGGGCAGTCCGATAGCCTCTACGAGATCCTCCAGACGAGCAAACTTCAGCGATGTCAGTCCCAGGCGCTTGGCTATTTCATCCACCATCCGCTTATATTCAGGCGAATCGGTCTGGGCATATTTCTCGAGATTCTTCTTATCATCTCCCTCAAAGTCCTTGATGATACGGCGTGTAATTAGCTCCATATCACTTTTCGATGATGTAAAGCCGATAAACGGACAGCCATACACTAGCGGAGGACATGAGATACGGCAATGCACCTCCTTGGCACCATACTCGAAGAAAGTCCTCACGTTATCCTTCAACTGCGTGCCTCGCACGATGGAGTCGTCGCAGAACACGACGCGCTGATCCTTCAGAAGCGAGGGATTCGGTATCAGTTTCATCTTAGCCACTAAGGCTCTGCGCTCCTGATTACCAGGTGTGAACGAGCGGGGCCATGTCGGCGTGTATTTCAGTACCGAACGTTTGTAGGGCACGCCCTTACCTTCCGCATAACCCAGAGCCATGCCGACACCCGAGTCGGGAACACCGCAAACGCTGTCTACTTCGGCATCATCGTTCTCGCCCATCTTCTTGCCGTTGGCCTCACGAACTGCCTCTACGTTGATGCCATTATAGTCGGAAGCGGGGAAGCCATAGTAAACCCAGAGGAACGAGCATATCTGCTCACGCTTCCTGGGTTCCTGCAGCACCTCCACGCTATCGGCTGTCAGATATACGATCTCGCCGGGTCCCAGATCTCTCAGACGATGATATTCCAGATTAGGGAAACTGGTCGTCTCGCTCGATACGGCACAAGCCCCCTCTTTCTTTCCGATGACGATAGGCGTGCGTCCGAGGAAGTCGCGGGCTGCGATGATGCCTTTCTCCGTCAGGATAAGCATCGAACAAGAGCCCTCAATCTTCTCATAAACCAGATTGATACCTTCCACGAATGTGCGACCCATATTGATGAGTAGCGCCACGAGTTCAGTCTGGTTGATGGTGTTGGCAGAATACTCGCTGAAGTGCATCCTGCGGTCGAGCAGTTCCTGGGCGATTTCCTCGATGTTATTGATTTTCGCCACCGTCACTACGGCATAGCGGCCCAGATGTGAGTTTACGAGGATAGGCTGCGGATCTGTATCGCTGATGACCCCGATGCCCTGATTGCCGGAGAACGAGTCGAGTTCATCCTCAAACTTCGAGCGGAAATAGTCGCGCTCCAGATTATGGATCTTACGGCTGAAGCCTTTCTCCTGATCAAAGGTTACGAGACCGGCACGACGTGTTCCCAAGTGTGAGTTGTAGTCTGTGCCGTAGAACAAATCATTAACGCAGTTTTTTGTAGAAATGGTTCCAAAGAATCCTCCCATACGTGTTATCCTTAATCTTTTATACCTTATTTAAAATAATATAGGAAAGACGAAATACCCTCAAGCGCCGGTTTCCGCTGTCCTTCAATTTCTATCTTGAAATCAATCTCTACCTTGCAGATGCCACGCAGGTTCTGGATGCTGTGCAACTTAGCCGTCATACGGATTCTGGAGCCTGTGATGACTGGCTGACCAAAGCGCATCTTATCCATACCGTAGTTCACGAGCATCTTGATGTTGTTCACTTCGATGATCTGCTGCCACAGATAGGGCAATACCGATAGTGTCAGATAGCCGTGAGCGATGGTGCTGTGATACTGGCTCTCCTCCTTGGCGCGCGCCACATCGACATGGATCCATTGATGGTCGAGCGTAGCCTCAGCGAAGAGGTTAATACGGTCCTGGTCTATCTGCAACCACTCTGACACTCCTAACTCCTTGCCCTCATAGGCTGCAAATTCGTCGTACGAATTGATGATTAATTTACCCATTATAATATGTCTTAAAATGAATTGCGGAGGTGCGCTACGCACCCCCGCAATCTCATATTGTTTATACGTCTTGGTTCTCAGGACGAAGCTTGCGCACGGTCTCGCCTGCGCGCCACATTTCCTGATTGCGCATTGCCTCCAGCTCTTTCTCCAGCCCAGCACGATAGTCAGGCTTCGAGTTGGCGTCGATGGTGATCTGAGCCTCGTTACCCGTCTGAACCGAGTAGTAGAGCCACTCCATCACGGGCTTGATGGCATCGTGGAAGCGAGGAGCCCAGTCAAGCGCACCGCGCTGAGCGGTCGTCGAGCAGTTGGCGTACATCCAGTCCATACCCTTCGCACCGAAGAGCGGGCCAAGGCTCTGAGTCAGCTCCTCTACGGTCTCGTTGAAAGCCTCCGAGGGAGAATGACCATGCTCGCGGAGCACCTCATACTGTGCCAGCAGCAAGCCCTGGATGGCACCCATCAGCGAACCGCGCTCACCAGTCAGGTCAGAAGTTGCCTCGCGCTGGAAGGTTGTCTCAAACAAATAGCCTGCGCCGATACCGATACCGAAGGCCAGCGTCTTATCCTTTGCCTTGCCTGTAGCATCCTGATAGATAGCATATGAGCAGTTCAGACCGCGACCTTCGCAGAACATCGTGCGGAGAGAGGTACCTGAACCCTTAGGAGCCACCATGATCACGTCGACATCCTTCGGGGGAATCACGCCTGTACGGTCACTCCAGTTGATAGCGAAGCCGTGAGAGTAATACAATGTCTTACCGGGCTTCAGATATTTCTTGATGGTAGGCCATTGCTGGATCTGACCAGCATCGGAGAGCAGCATGCAGAGGATGGTACCCTTCTCGGCTGCCTCCTCGATAGAGAACAGCGTCTTACCAGGCACCCAACCATCGGCCACAGCCTTGTCGTAGGTCTTACCCTGACGCTGACCGACGATGACGTTGAAACCGTTGTCGCGCAGGTTGCAAGCCTGTCCAGGACCCTGAACGCCATAGCCAATGACGGCGATCACCTCATTCTTCAATACTTCACGTGCTTTCTCAAGAGAGAACTCTTTGCTGGTGACTACAGTCTCCATTACGCCACCAAAATTCATTTCTGCCATAATAGCTTGTTGTTTAATTGTTATACATATCCCTTATGTACTATGCCAGCCCTACCCGAGAGCCGTCGTCTTGTCAGTCCATCCAGCGCTTACCCGAAGCTCCGACAAGGGGTTAACTTTAGAAATCGGTTGCAAAATTACAAATTTGCCTCGACATTGCCAAATTATATTTCATCTTTTATTCAAAAAAAGCGCCGAAACGAAAAAATATGCTTACCTTTGCAGCACCTATCATTGAATTCTAACTTATTAATACTATTTTAAGATGAAAAGAATCTTCTTTCTGACGATGCTGGTGGCCCAGTTCTGTCTGGCTCCGGCGCAGTACAAGTACACGTGGCAGAATCCGCAACTGCCGACTGCCGAACGCGTGGAAAACCTCATTTCCATGCTCACGCCCGAAGAGAAAGTCGGCCTGATGATGAACAAGAGTATCTCCGTTGACCGTCTCGGCATACCTTCATACAACTGGTGGAGCGAAGCCTGTCATGGCGTGCGCCAGGGCGGATATACGGTCTTCCCCCAGCCTATCGGTATGGCTGCCGCCTTCAGCGAGCAACTGGTCTACGACGTGTTTTCGGCCGTGAGCGACGAGGCACGCGCCAACTGGAACCGTACTGACCACAACGACCCCAAGTTGTTCAATGTCCCCATGGGCGTCATCTATTATCCGGGTAATCCAGAGCTCACCTTCTGGTGCCCTAACGTCAACATCTTCCGTGATCCCCGCTGGGGACGGGGCCAGGAAACCTGTGGCGAGGATCCTTATATGAACGCCGTACTTGGCGTACAGACCGTCCTCGGCATGCAGGGCAACGACAGCCGCTATTTCAAGACCCATGCCTGTGCCAAGCACTATGCCGTCCACAGCGGTCCCGAGCCTTTGCGCCACTCCATGAACGTCGAACCCACCAACCGCGACCTGTGGGAGACTTATCTTCCTGCATTCAAGGCACTCGTCAAGAAGGCCAACGTGCGTGAGGTGATGTGCGCCTACCAGCGTTTCGAGGGCAAGCCCTGCTGTACGAGCGACCGCCTACTGATTGATATCCTGCGTAACAAGTGGGGGTACGACGGTCTTGTCGTGACCGACTGCGATGCCATCAACAATTTCTTTAACAAAGGTCAGCATGAGACTCATCCTGACGGTCTTTCTGCCTCTGTTGATGCGGTACTCAACGGCACGGATCTGGAATGCGGTAAGGTATTCATGGTACTGACTGAGGCTATGCAAAAGGGACTCATCAAAGAGAGCGACCTCGACCAGCACCTGCGCAAGACGCTTACAGGCCGTTTCGAACTCGGCATGTTCGACCCTGCCGACATGCTCCCTTGGGCAAAACTCGGCCCCGAAGTGATCAGCAACGAGCAGTTTGATGCCCTTGCCACCCAGGCCGCCCGCGAGTCGATGGTGCTGTTGAAGAATAACGGCATCCTGCCGCTCTCCAAGAGTGTGAAGACCATCGCCGTACTCGGACCGAACGCCGACGATGCCGCCATGCTCAACGGCAATTACGGCGGTACGCCTACCGAGGCTCACACCCACTCTCTCCTCGCAGGCATCAAGGCTGCCGTCCCCAATGCCGACATCATCTATCACAAGGCCTGCGAACTGAACGATGAGTACACCACCATCCACCACCTGCCCGACTTCAACGAGGGCCGAGGGGCAAAGGTGGAATTCTGGAATAACGCCACGATGGAAGGCAAGCCCGTGAAGACCGACTATTACAACGAGCTCAACTTCTCAACCTTCGGCGCCTGGGGCTTTGCCGACGGCGTGAGTCGCGATACCCTTTCCGTCCGCATCAGCGGCCAGTACAAGGCCACCTTCACGGGCGAGATGAAATACACGCTGACGACCGATAACGGCTATACCCTCCGCGTCAACGGCAAGGTGGTCGAAAAGGCCGAGGGCGGCATGCGTCGCGGTTTCGGCTTTGGCCGCAAGGTGGAATACAAGTCGTTCCCCGTCGAGGCCGGCAAGAGCTACGACATCGTCATCGAATACAGTCATGACCACGGCCAGTTCGCCCTGCTGCGCGGCGACATCTGCGAGCGTATCCTCGTCGACTTCACCGACCTTGCCAAGGAAGTGAGTGCTGCCGACGCCATCATTATCATCGGTGGTATCTCCGCACAGATGGAAGGCGAAGGAGGCGACAAGGCCGACATCAATCTGCCCAAGGTGCAGCAGATGCTCCTGAAGGCCATGCACGCTACGGGCCGTCCCGTGGTGTTCGTCAACTGCTCCGGTTCAGCCATCGCCTTCGGCGGCATCGAGGATCAGTATGACGCCCTCCTGCAAGCCTGGTATGCGGGTCAAGGCGGCGCCAAGGCATTGGCAGAAGTGCTCTTCGGCGACTATAACCCCGGCGGCAAGCTCCCCGTGACGTTCTACGCCTCAAACGACGACCTGCCCGACTTCCTCGACTACCGCATGGAGAACCGCACCTACCGCTATTTCCGCGGAAAGGCCCTCTACCCCTTCGGCTACGGACTCTCCTACACCACATTCTCCATCGGCAAGGGACAGCTCTCAGCCTCGACGATGAACAAGGACGGCAAGGTCACCCTCACCGTTCCCGTCACCAATACCGGCAAGCGCGAAGGCACAGAGACGGTTCAGGTCTACGTCAAGGCCCTCGACTATCCCGAGGCACCCATCAAGAGTCTGAAGGGTTTCCAGAAGCTCTCCCTGAAGGCTGGCGAAACCGCTACTGCCACCATCACCCTCGACGGCGAGGCCTTCGAATACTACGACGAGTCGATCGACGAGCTCTCCACGCGCCCCGGTCGCTACCAAATACTCTACGGCAACTCCTCGCAGGAGAAGGATCTGAAGATGATTTCCCTCTTCGTGAAATAAATCGAAAAAGGCTCGCAAGTTCTGCGGGCCTTTATTCTTATCTATTCTATTGTCTGAATGTCACCTTACTGCGACACGTCTCTATCAGTTCGCCTGTCGCCTGGTCGGTTTTGCAGATCCTGACACAGTATTCGTTCTCCGCGCTCTGCTGGCGGTAGAAGCCCAGCTGGTCGCCCGCATGCGCCTCAGCCACATAGGCAATCTCGAAACGCTTGATCTGGTGCTCGCGATACCAGTCGATAGGCCACAGGTCGAGCACGTGCTCGATATACTTCACCGAGTTGATATGGCCGTTGATGTCCACATCATTATAATAGGTGTCGATCGTGCGCACCAGTTCGGCGTCATTGTCCATCTTCACGCGGCCACCCTTGTCAATCGGACACTCCTTGTCCTTGACGATCCAGTTGTTGATGGCCCCGTTGTCGATTGAGAGGATATCCGTCGGCTGACGGCTCTCCGTGTCGATCATCGCCCAGATAGAGCGACCGTAGCCGTACACCTTCCCGTCGTGGCCCACCACGCGGAAGTTACGGCTCGTGAAGTAGCGCATCGCACTCTCCACCCATGTTTCCACATCGAACTTCGTATACTGCCGGGGCATCTCCTCCATCTCAATCGCCAGACGCGAGAGCACCCATGAGCGCTGGATCGACATCAGATACTGCATGCCGAATCCCCGGGCCGTCGAGTGAAAGTCAGCAGCATTCAGCATGTGATTTCCCAGATGCCCCATGAAAAGCCGTCCGCTGAAATCGCAATGGAACGGCTCCGCCATAAATTCGTATATTCCTATTTTCTCCATAAGCGGCTGCAAAGTTACGGTGTTTTTTGCTGATAACCAAATTTTTTAGGGAATTTGCCTCTGGGGCCAGGCCCCGAGGTGAAGTTTTTGCGGCGGGGGATGCCAACTAGGCTTTGGGAGTTATTGCTTATGAAGCTCTTTCAGGCGGCGGTGATAGGCCTTACGGAGTTTGCGCACGGCCTTGTCGCGGATCTGACGGACACGCTCGCGCTTGAGATCCATGTCCTCGGCAATCTCGGCCATCGTCTCGTGCTCCTGCCCGATGCCGAAGAAGGCGTTCACCACCCTACTCTCGCGCTGGTCGAGCGAACCGAGGGCAAACTCGATGGCGGCTTCGACGGCTTCGGAGTGGACACGCTCATCGGCCAAAGGGGCATCCTGATTGACGAGAACGGAGAGCAGACTCATGTTGGCACGGTGGCCTAAGGGGGCATCAACGGAAAGCGGCATGCTCTGCTGACGGGCAACCACCTCGTCCTTCACGTCACGGGGCACCTGATAGAGCCCTGCCTGCTGCTCGATGGCTTTCTCTATCTGCTGGCGGACATGCACGACGGCGAAATTGACGAAACGCACGCCCTTGGAGGCATCGAAGCGGGCAGCAGCCTTCATCAGGCCGATATTACCCTCGCTGACGAGGTCTTCCATCGCCACGCCCCGCCCTTTATACTGACGGGCTACGGTCACCACGAAGCGCAGGTTGGCCTCTACGAGTTTAGAGAGTGCGCGGTCATCGCCTTGCCTGATACGTTCTGAGAGCTGACGCTCCTCCTTATCGGAGAGCAGCGCGCCCTTGCCGATCTCATCCAGATAGATATTAAGTGCTGAATCTTCCATAATCATAATAATTTGCGGGCAAAGATACAAAGAAGATTTGAGATATGCAAGAAATATAAAAAAATCCTGCTCGAAAGCGAACTTTCAGCAGGATTCATTTGCATTCTTTGTGATTCCGGCGGGATTCAAACCCACAACCTTCTGATCCGTAGTCAGATGCTCTATTCAGTTGAGCTACGGAACCATTTTTCCGTTTGCGGGTGCAAAGGTACGAACTATTTCTGAACTGACCAAATCTTTTTGCGATTTTTTTTGCAAAAACTGCAAAAATCACACAATTACCCGCGTTTTGTGGTAGTTTTCGCGGAATTCCGAGGGGCTACAGCCCTTACGCTTCTTGAAAATGCGGTTGAAATTGCTGAGGTTGTTGAAGCCGCAGCTGAAGGCAATCTCTGCTACGGAATGGGTACTGTCGACCAGCATGCGGCTGGCAAAGCCCAGTCGGTGGTCAATGATATACTCGCTGAGGTTGCGCCCGGTATGCAGTTTGAAGAAACGGCTGAAGGCCGAGGCGCTCATGCCTGCGATATCGGCTACCTGCGTGAGGCGTATATCCTCGCGGTAATGCTGATCGATGAAGCTCTTGACTTTCTGGACGCGGCGGCTGTCGCTGGTGATCTCCACCTTGGCAAAGCTGGAAGAAGCCAGCGGACGGGCCTCGAACTTGGACAACTCGTAGAGAATCGTGAGGAACTGGGTAAAGGCGTAAAAGCCGTCCTTGAGACTACTCAGGGTATCGATCATCTGATAGACGCGGATAATGGCCTCCATCGGGAAACAGAGTCCCTTCTGTGCCTCGACCATCATCTTCTTCATCGAATTGAAAGGATTGCGCGAGAAGATGCTCGAGTTGTTGAAATCGATATCGAACTGAACGGTGACCTCGCGGATATCTTCGCTCTGGCAGGTGTTCTGCTCCCAGACGTGCTCCAGATCGGGGCTCGTGATAAGCACCAGATCGTAATCGCCTATCACCTCGTTGGAATCACCCACGATACGACGCACCCCTGCTGCATGCTCAACGAAGTTCAGCTCGTAGACCTGATGGTTATGGATGGGGTAAGTAAACTCTTTCTTGCGACGATCGGCAATGTAGAGTACGTCCTTGCCCATCAGGGGCGATATCTCGTGGATGACCTTCGACTCCATCAGATTTTAAGTTCCTTGAGTATCTCCGACATCCGCTGCATGTTCTTGATACGCATCGGCACAAGCGGCAAGCGGAGCACATTCTGGATGAATCCCATCTCGGAGAGCATCGCCTTGACACCGGCAGGATTGCCGTCGACGAAGAGCAGCGAGAACAGATCGGTGAAGCGGTGGTGGATGGTGCGTGCAGGATCATACTCGCCACGCATCTGCAGGCGGATCATGCGTGAGAACTCCTTGGGCAGGGCATTGCCGATCACGCTGATGACACCCACGGCGCCACAGCTGACCATCGGGAACGTCAGGGAGTCGTCGCCGGAGATCACATCAAAATCGGCAGGCTTGTTCTTGATGATCTCATCTACCTGCTCGAGATTGCCGCTGGCCTCCTTGATGGCTACGATATTCTGGCAGTCGCGCGCCAGGCGGACGGTGGTGGCAGCCTGCATGTTCACGCCAGTCCTGCCCGGCACATTATAGAGTACCACGGGCAGCGAGGTTGCCGCTGCTATCGCCTTGAAATGCTGGTAGAGACCTTCCTGGGAAGGCTTGTTGTAATATGGGCATACGCTCAGGATACCATCTATGCCACGGAAATCGCCATTCTTCAGTTCTTCAATGACAGCTGCCGTGTTATAGCCGCCACATCCCATCAGGATGGGTACTCGCCCTTGCACTTTGTCGACAACGAGATCCTTGATCTTCCGTTTCTCCTCGGCAGTCAGCGTCGGTGTTTCGCCCGTAGTGGCAAGAATGCAGAAGAAGTCTGCACCATTATTCAACTGGTAATCAACCAGGCGGAGGATCGCTTCATAGTCAACCGAACCATCATCCTTGAAAGGTGTAATCAGCGCGATACCAAGGCCCTTAAAAATATTATGCACCATAAATCCAATTCTAATTCGGGCGCAAAGTTACAAAAATAACCGCAGATTTTGCAGATTAGACAGAATATTTTTTCTTTTTTTCTGCATCTTCGGCGAAATCTGCGGTTTTATGCATAATCTATTCAGCTTTAAACAAATCCTTGATGCCGCCGATCGAGCCGAGGAGGTTGGTTGCCTCGTAGGGCAGATAGACGGTCTTCGTCTTGTCACCCTCGGCGAGCTCCTGCATCATCTGGATATACTTCTGAGCCAGGAGGTAGTTGGCGGGATTGGTGGACTTGCCGACAGCCTCAGCGATGAGCTCGATGGCCTTCGCCTCGGCCTCTGCCTTTCGGATACGGGCCTGAGCCTCACCTTCTGCCTCGAGGATGGCCTGCTGCTTGGCAGCCTCGGCTTTATTGACGATGGCCGTCTTCTCACCTTCTGAAGCAAGTATCTCGGCGGCCTTCTGACCTTCGGACGTCAGAATCTGCGCACGCTTGTTACGCTCGGCCTGCATCTGCTTCTCCATCGCCGTCAGCACAGAGTCGGGAGGCGTGATATCCTGAAGCTCCACGCGGTTCACCTTGACACCCCATTTGTCTGTTGCATCGTCAAGCACGGCAGAGAGTTTCTTGTTGATCGTATCTCGCGAGGTGAGTGTCTCGTCGAGTTCCAGTTCGCCGATAATGTTACGCAGGGTTGTCTGCGTCAGTTTCTCGATAGCGTTGGGCAGGTTGTTGATCTCGTAGGTAGCCTTGAAGGGATCGACGATCTGGAAATAGAGAAGGGCATTGATCTCCGTCTGCACATTATCCTTCGTTATCACATTCTGCTTCGGGAAGTCGTAGACCTGTTCGCGCAGGTCAATCGTGGTGGAATACATATAGCGTCCATGGTTGAGCACGACAATCGACTTGGCCCGGTCAATGAACGGGATAATGATGTTAATACCCGGCTTGAGAGTAGCGTAATAACGTCCCAGGCGCTCAACAATCTTTGTTTCCGACTGGGGAATAATCACAAGTGCCATTTTGGCGAAGATTACCACACAGATAATAATGGCAATCAGGATGAAAGTCATAATGTCCATAATTTAGCTATTTGACAGTTTATATTAGACGATTTCGACGGTGATGATAGTGCTTTGGCGATCTGTAACCGTGACATTCGCACCCTCAGGAATATCGGCAGCGCCTCGGGTGACGGCCTTCCAGACATCTCCATCGATCTGGACGCGGCCATAACCGCCGGCCTTCACAGTCTCTACCACCCTCCCCTCGCGGCCTAGGAGTGCATCGGCATTGCTGACACGATTGTCCTCGCCCTTGTGCAGATAGCGACGCGCCAAAGGGCGGAACCAGAACAGGGAGATAATGGTGAAGAGCGCAAAGACAAACAACTGCCAGTAGCCGTTCAGTCCGATGGCAGCAGCAATGGCGGCCACTAGCGCCCCAACCGAAAAACAGATAATAAAGCAGTCGCCCGCCATGAGTTCCAGAATCAGACAAACGATGGCGACAATGGCCCATACCTGCCAAAGATTTTGTGCTAGATATTCTATCATAATGGTCATAAGTTTACTAATTTTGAGCAAAAATACAACAAAAAAACAAACTCTCCAAGAAAAAAAGACAATAAGCGACGAAATAAAACGTTATTTAACCAAATGGAATTTCGAATGCCCCGATATATCACGCTGTTGATTGCCGTGTTGATGAGCACGGCAGCACTAGCCGACGGCTTCACCCTGAAGGGTAAAGTGATCGACGAAGAGAGTAATGCACTAGAACTTGTCACCGTATCCTGTCTGGCACAAGGAAAGGTTACGATGACTAACCTGAAAGGTGAATTCAGTCTTGACCTGCAATCGGCAGACTCGGTTGAAGTCAGATTCTCGATGGTCGGCTACGGAGTCCGGAAACGCGTTTTCCGCCGTCCCAAGGGAAAGATGACGGTACAGATCGTAATGTACCCCATGGAGGCCCTGCAAGAGATAACGGTAACTGAGCGGCGCAGACAGACGGGACAGACAGAGCAACTGGACATAAAGGACCTCAAGCAGAATCCCTCCACAACTGGTAATGCCGTAGAAGAACTGATCCAGCAGCAGGCAGGCGTCAGTTCGCATAACGAACTCTCCAGTCAGTATAATGTGCGCGGAGGATCGTTCGACGAGAACTCCGTATATATAAATAATGTGGAAGTTTATCGCCCTCTTCTGATCAGCAGCGGCCAGCAGGAAGGACTCTCGATCATCAATCCCGACATGGTGGAGAAGATCGGTTTCTCTACGGGCGGATTCGAAGCGAAATATGGCGACAAGATGTCGTCGGCACTCGACATCACGTACCGGCGCGTCAGAGGATTTGAAGCCTCAGCAACAGCCTCCCTTCTGGGAGCCAGCGGCTATCTGGGTGTCGGCAACAAGAAGTTCTCCATGAGTCACGGCCTGCGCTACAAGACGAACAGATACCTGCTCGGATCTCTAGAAACTACTGGAGAGTATAAGCCTAATTTCATTGATTATCAGACGTATATCAGTTATACACCTAACAAAAGATGGACGATAGACTTCATCGGCAACATCTCCGAGAACCACTATAACTTCAAGCCTGAAGACCGAGAGACCAGTTTCGGAACGCTGGAGGATGTAAAGTCATTTAAGGTGTATTTCGACGGCGAGGAAAAAGACCTGTTCCGCACGCTCTTCGGCACGGCCAGCATTACGCGCCACTTCGGCGATTCTACCAGCATAAAATTCCTGACATCAGCCTTCCATTCGAAAGAGAAGGAAACGTATGACATCATGGGGCAATACTGGCTCGACGACACGCAGACACAAGAGAACCTCGGCGTGGGAACCTATATGGAACATGAGCGCAACTATCTGACTGCCGACGTGGTGAGTTTCAAACTGATCGGCACGCACAGGACCCGTCATCACGACATCGAGGCCGGCATCACCTATAAGACGGAACACGTCAAAGAGAATTCGAAAGAATACGAGATGCGCGACTCCAGCGGCTACTCTATCCCCCATACGGCAGACCGGCTGGATCTGATCTACACGCTGGCCGCCAACAACGATATCAAGAGCCAACGGATAGAAGGCTACGTACAGGACACCTATCGTTTCTCCAAAGGCGACACTTACTATACACTAAATTATGGTGTCAGGCTCTCTAACTGGTCGTTCAACAAAGAAACCATCGTCTCGCCCAGAGCCTCGATTACAATCGTTCCGGCGTTCAACAACGACTGCACCTTCCGACTGGCAACGGGACTGTATTATCAGGCACCGTTCTTCAAGGAGATGCGCGACACGACGACAGTAAACGGCATCACGACAGCCGTGCTCAATGAGAACATCAAGAGTCAGCGCTCCCTGCAGTTTATCGGTGCCTTCGACTATCGCTTCAAGATGCTGAACCGATCATTCAAGTTCTCTGCAGAAGCCTATTACAAGGCCCTGTCGAACCTTATCCCCTATAATGTGCAGAACATGAAGGTGACCTACTACGGCGAGAACCAATGTTCGGGCTACGCCACAGGACTCGACATGAAGCTTTACGGAGAGTTTGTGCCCGGTACTGACTCGTGGCTGACATTCTCGCTGATGAGTACCCGCGAGAAGATGAACGGCAAATGGGTGCCGATGCCTACAGACCAGCGTTGGGCCATCAATCTGCATTTCACAGACTACTTCCCTGGTACCGACCGTTGGACTATGACGCTTCGTCTGGCTTTCGCTGACGGACTGCCCTTCGGCGCCCCCCACAGAGGACTGGAAGTCGTACAGTTCCGGGCACCAGCCTACAAGCGTGCCGACATCGGCATGAGTTTCCGGGCTATCAAGAACGGAAAAGGCATCAAAAACCTCTGGCTAGGCGTTGACTGTCTCAATCTGTTTGGCATTTCAAACGTCAATAGTTATTACTGGGTAACCGACGTCACAAACAAGCAATGGGCGGTGCCAAACTACCTAACAGGTAGGCAAATTAACGGCAAGATTAAGCTAGAATGGTGAAATTTGGTTAAAAATACATAAATCAGATGTGAAATATACTTGTTTTTCTATTTAATAGCGTATATTTGCACAAATTTTTAGTTATTTAAGTTAAGTATTTGGATTAAAAGACACCTATTGAATATGAAAAAAATCTTTTTGTTATCTTTAACCGCAATGGTTTTCGGTGGTTGCACACATGATTTCAGCCACTACGAAACACCGATTGACGTAAGTTCTTTGCCAGACAAAGATCCTAACGCTGTGACAAAAGAAGATATCCAGGCCAACGTGGCCAGTATCTTCGGAACTATCGACCCTGAGCAGGACTGGAACCTGGTGAACGAGGGTTCTGTAACGATTACGGCCGACGCCGATTTGGACAACATCGTCAAGGTTCAGGTGTTGACGGAATCGCCATTTTTCAATCCCAACGTGAAGGTGCTCAGCGAAATTGAGGCCAAGAAAGGTGAGTCTGTGACGTTGAGCTACGAAGCTCCGAAAGAATACACCAATCTGGTTGCAGCTTGTGTAGACGATAAAGGAGTCTACCACATTAAGCCATTCGCCATTGGAGAGGAGTCTGTATACTTCACCCGCAGTTCTGCGGCTAGGGCCAGGACTAGAGCTACCGAGAGCTATCCAGTAGCCCAAAACATCGTGCTCGAGCTGAAGAATGCCAGTCCTTCGTTTAATGCCGTCCGTACCCAACTTGCCAATCAGGCTGCTGCCGGAGATGCTGAGATGAAGCAATGGGTAGATGCCAACGGTATTAATGTCTGGACAGACAAGGGCTGGGAAAACGAGCTTCTGTGGAAAGCTACAGACAAGAATGACATCGGCAATAACTGGAAGATTGAGAAGGGTTGTATCTATCGCACTATTGACGAAATCGATTCTGACGAGAAGGCTGAACTAGAAACTATATTCAATAATCTACTTGGGCGCGGTAAGACAGGGAAAAAAGACAAATTTGGTGAGCTGAAGCAGGACAATCTGGATCTTATCCGAAATAGTACAGCTGTCAGTCTTTATAACAACCACATCTTAAGTGTTGGCACACCTATTACAATCACCCCGGTGCAGCTGGCCTCTACTGAAGCAAAGGACTGTCAGATTTACTACTATTATTATAACCCTCAGTCTATTCCAGCAACGGTCAGCGAGGAAGAATACGTAAAAGATCTTCCAAAGTTCGAGGCCGTTAACTGCAATATTGATGCACAATATAATGGCAAAGAGACTTTCTTCAAGTCACGCGAGTACTTGCTCCCCTACTATGGCGACAATCTCTCTGAGATGATGGAGGCCAAGGTGATGGAGAACTACAAGACCGACGGAAAGGTGTACCGTTTTCGCAACGGCCAGCAATGGAACAAAAAAGATTACTACTTGAGCTATTTTACCAATAACACAAATGATGATGGAAGAATCCGTGTATCTCTCTTTGCAGACAAGGGAGAGACGGATTACAAGAACCAGCTGTGGCAGATCTTCACAGACGAGGGAACGGGCTTGTCTTACCTTTTCAATATCGGTCTGCAGCGCTTCCTCCTCCACCAAGAGGCCACCGTCAAGGATTATCTCACCTCATTATCCGCATCTGACGTGCTGGATGGTGACGAAATTCCTTTGGTAATTGATATGCAGAACAACTGCATCCGCCGTACTAACAGCACCACTCTGGGTCTCGGAACAGACTTGAACAACGGCGGCAAGGCTTCAAGACTCTGTGTATCATCTGACAAGAATGTCACTCAGGCCGTCGGCAAATGGTACATGGAGGAGTGCACCGATAAGAGCGATCTGGACCTGAAGACCGAGATAAAAAGGGCGGCTACAAATTCTGTTATAGCTGTCAGCAATACCATTCCTACAGGTTATAAGGTGGGATTCATGATCAGGAAGACGAAGAATGGATCTGATATTAATAATCTGAATCACGTCAAAGGTTTTAACAACGGCTGCTGCTATGGCTTTGGCAGTATGAACAAGACACTGAACCAGTTCGGCGACTTCGCATATGCTGTATCAAGATACTCGATGAAGATTGACGATCCGCGTGTGCTGATGTTCTCCGCTAATGGAAAGACATTCCTGGCCTTTGAGGAAGGTGTCGATTGCCAGTATAGTGATGTTATCATCGAGATTACACAAGGTATTAATGAGCCTATCACTGATCCCATCACATCGATTGAGAAAGAGATCTATACTGTCTGCATCGAAGACAGACCTATCGCAGACTATGACATGAACGATGTGATCCTCCAGGCAGAACGTGTTGATCAGACGCATATCAAGGTGACAGTTCTTGCCTGTGGTGCATACGACAACTTGTATATTGAGGGGTTGTATGGTAACATCTTGAATGAGGATAAAGAGATTCATGATATTCTTGGTGCACCTAAGGGTACATTTGTCAATACAAACGGCAGTATTGACTATAATCCTCAATCGGAAATCTTCGAGGTTGGTGCCAACACGTCTATCATTGAATTCCTGAAAGGGATCTCCATCTATGACGAGACGATCAATCATACCATTAACTTCTCGGAAAAGGGTGACGATCCACATGCTATTGTGGTACCTAGCGACTTTGATTATCCGGCAGAGCACGTGAATATCATCGAGGCTTATCCGTTGTTCAAGAACTGGGCTAGCAATGCCAAGTCGGATAATGGATGGTATAATCAACCCAAGCAAAAATAATCGAAAAAAGACTATAGATCGTTCGTACGATAACAGAGAGATTGTTGCAAGCATATTTGCAACAATCTCTTTTTTTTATATAAAAAAAGCAAAATAAAGGTGATAATTCATATATCTTTTGTATCTTTGCACACATTATTTAAATAAGTATTATTATTCAAATTTCAAACAATATGAAAATTTCACACATTGAGCATCTGGGCATCGCCGTTCAGAGCATCGAGGAGAGCCTGCCGTTTTTCACAAACGTGCTGGGCTTGGAGTGTTATGCAACAGAAGTAGTAGAGGATCAGAAAGTGAAGACCGCCTTCCTTCGCTGCGGCGAGGTAAAACTGGAGCTTCTTGAGCCGACATCACCTGAGAGCACCATCCAGAAGTGGCTCGACAAGGGTAACAAGGGTGTCCACCACGTTGCTTTCTGCGTTGAGGACGGTGTAGCCAAAGGTCTGGCTGAAGTATCAGAGAAGGGTGTTCGTCTGATTGACGAGAAACCGCGTAAGGGCGCTGAGGGGCTTAACATTGCCTTCCTGCATCCGAAATCAACCTGTGGAATCCTCACAGAGCTGTGTGAGCACCCAGAGTAAGAATAGAAGAATTAAAGAATTGAATAATTGAAATAAAACAATGAGTAAGCAATTAGAAAAGATCAAGCAACTCATCGAGAAGCGCGAACAGGCACGTCTCGGTGGTGGTGAGAAAGCCATTCAGAAACAGCATGAGCGTGGCAAGTACACAGCCCGTGAGCGTATCGAAATGCTGCTCGACGAAGGTTCGTTCGAAGAGTATGACATGTTTAAGGAGCATCGCTGCCATAACTTCGGTATGGAGAAGAAGCAGTTCCTTGGCGACGGTGTCGTTGCTGGTTCTGGTACCATCGATGGACGTCTTGTTTTCATCTTTGCACAGGACTTTACAGTACATGCAGGTTCTCTCTCTGAAACCATGAGCCAGAAGATTTGTAAAGTGATGGATATGGCCATGAAGATGGGAGCTCCCTGTATCGGTATCAACGACTCTGGTGGTGCACGTATCCAGGAGGGTATCAACGCCCTCGCAGGCTATGCAGAGATTTTCGAGCGCAACATTCTCGCTTCGGGTGTAATCCCACAGATCTCAGGTATCTTCGGACCTTGCGCCGGTGGTGCCGTATACTCCCCTGCCCTCACCGACTTCACGCTGATGATGGAAGGCACTTCATACATGTTCCTGACGGGTCCGAAGGTTGTAAAGACTGTTACTGGTGAGGACATCGATCAGGAGCATCTGGGTGGCGCCTCCGTACATGCCACAAAGTCGGGTGTTACCCATTTTACCGCCAAGACTGAGGAAGAAGGTATTCAGATGCTGAAGACGCTGTTGAGCTATATCCCCTCAAACAACATGGAGACAGCTCCTCGCAAGCAATGCACAGACCCCATCAACCGTATGGAGGACAGTCTGAACGAGATTATCCCCGAGAACCCCAACGAGGCATACGATATGTACAAGGTTATCTCAGCCATTACCGACGATGGTGAGTTCTTCGAGGTTCAGCCTAAGTTTGCAAAGAACATCATCGTAGGTTTCGCCCGTTTCAATGGTCAGAGCGTAGGTATCGTAGCCAACCAGCCTAACTGCTATGCTGGCGTGCTCGACGTAAACGCTTCTCGTAAGGGTGCCCGTTTCGTTCGTTTCTGCGATGCCTTCAATATTCCTATCGTATCGCTCGTTGACGTTCCAGGATTCCTGCCTGGTACTGGTCAGGAGTACAATGCCGTCATCCTGCACGGAGCTCAGTTGCTCTATGCATACGGAGAGGCTACTGTGCCCAAGATTACCGTTACCCTGCGTAAGTCATACGGTGGTTCCCACATCGTGATGGGTTCTAAGCAGCTCCACACCGACCTGAACTATGCATGGCCTTCTGCCGAGATTGCCGTAATGGGTGCTTCTGGTGCTGCTGCCGTGCTCTATGCTAAGGAGGCAAAGGCCAAGAAAGAAGCTGGTGAGGACGTGAAAGCATTCATTGCCGAGAAGGAGGATGAGTACAACGAGCTCTTCGCTAATCCTTATCAGGCAGCCAAGTATGGCTATATCGATGATGTGATCGAGCCTCGTAACACCCGATTCCGCATCTGTCGCGGTCTGGCTCAGCTCGCTACCAAGCGCGATGCCCTGCCCGCCAAGAAGCACGGCAATATTCCTATGTAATTCAGAATGATTATGAACAACGAAGTATATGCTGCGATTGCCATGGCTCTTCATGAGCATCTGGGCAATAATGTCCATGATGTAGAGACTGGCATCATTACAATCAACGCGCACCCCACTCAATGGAATGGATACGCGCAAACATTCACTCAACATCCATAAAGCACATGAAAGAATACAAATATACCATCAACGGTAATAAGTACGAGGTTGTCGTAGGCGACATTACTGATAACATCGCTACGCTGACTGTCAACGGAGAAGAGTATACGGTAGAAATGGAGAAGCAGGCCGAGCCCGAGAAGAAGAAGCCCGTTGTGAAGGCTGTTGCTCCTGCTGCCAGCGACGATGCTCCTACAGCTTCAAAAGCTGGTGTGAATAAAGCCAATGCCATCAAAGCTCCGCTTCCTGGTGTGATTACCGATATTCTTGTAGCAGAAGGTGACGAAGTGAAAGCCGGCGATACCGTTGTCGTTCTGGAGGCTATGAAGATGGCCAATAACCTGACAGCTGAAAAGGACGGAAAGGTAACAGCCGTATGCGTAAAGATTGGCGAAAGTGTGATGGAAGATGACGCTCTTATTGTGATAGAGTAGTTCAAACAACCTTCAAACAAAGCCAAAAGGTCTATAACAAAAGCAGGATACTTTATGTGTCCTGCTTTTTATTTTCTCACAATCGTTTAACCCTCATTTTGTAAATATTTGTATTATATTCAATCGTCATCACCATCGGCAGTCCTTTGAGATAGGGTGAAAGCGCCAATGCCACATGGCCCATCGTACGACGGAGATTGATTTCCACACAAGGATGCAGCAGGAAACCGTTCTGATCACCACGCGCAACAATCATCATATCAACCCCAAAAGGACCTTTGTATCTACCCTTAAACAACGTACCAGTCAAGCGTATAAGATTCTGTTGAACAGAATTTATCAAATCCATTGGGATATAACGCGTTAGCCATTCCATTTTCTCATCCTCATACATTAGAAGATTACCCGAATAGGCTCCATTGGATGTATGGAACAACGACAGTCCCAAATACGACACTTTTCCTTGACCGTCTGATTCAAATTCCATACCGAAATCTTTCACCTTATCATAGTAAGGTTCCAACATAATCGCGCCCTGCTTCTCTATGACACGTTGCGCCCAACCTTCGTCTGTTTTTTTTATCATCGAATTCAAGAAGCGAACACCACGTCCGCTACTACTCCAAGGAGCTTTTACGACAACTGTTCCCAAACGGTCTATGGCCTCATGAATCGCAGCGACAGAATCCGTCATCTCGGCTTGGCCAACCAGACCATCGCCTTGTAAATTCTCCAATATCCTCATCGCATGCTGACGATGGGAGAGCTGGCGGATCTCGCCAATCTCACTTTCGAAAGGCAGTACCTTCTCGTCGATGCCATAACGAATGAGAAAGGCACGGACGGCAAGATCCCACCCCCAGACGTCAACGTCAGATATCCGGAGATTCCCCAACTGCTCTTTGGTGATGAACCGCATAAAAGGACGATGCGTCAGCAATCTGAATTTTCTTTCTGCCTCATCAGCATGCTCCACCAGAACAACATCATCAGCCTCAGCCCACAATGCAGGAATGAAGCCGAGGTCAGCCCGCAACTGTCGGCCGGCATGAGGGGCTGTAAAATTTCTCAGATTTGCAGCCAAAGCCAAGTCATGCTCAGGGTTAAAAACATGTAATTTCATCATTCAGAATGCAAAGTTACAAATATTTTTTCAGTTCACAACAAAAAAATTTTGTAATATCAGATTTTTACTATACTTTTGCACATTATAAATTAGAAAAATAGATTTATGGCTGTAAAAATTCTAAGTGTCGACGACGAAAACGACCTCGAGTTGCTCTTGACACAATATTTCAGGAGGAAGATCCGCAAGGGAGAATACGAGTTCTCTTTTGCTCATAATGGACTTGAAGCGCTGACGATGCTTCTGAAGAACAAGGATTATGACATTATCCTTTCAGACATCAACATGCCTGAAATGGATGGTCTCACCCTTCTGACAAAAATTAACGAGATGCGCAACCCAGCATTGAAATGTATCATGGTTTCGGCATACGGTGATATGGGGAATATCCGCCAGGCAATGAACAATGGTGCATTCGACTTTGCCACAAAACCTATTGATCTGGACGATCTCAGTCTGACAATAGAAAAGGCAATAGAGCAGATCAAGTACATCCGTGAGATGCAGAGTAATAGCGAGCAGCTGGAATCGCTGAAAGGCGATCTGGCCATCGCGCGAGAGATCCAGCACGCCATTCTGCCACGTATCTTCCCGCCATTCCCAGAGAACGAGGGCCAGATCGACATCGCAGCCTCTATGGAAGCCGCAAAGGACGTAGGAGGCGACTTCTACGATTTCTTCCGCATCGACGAGCGCCGCATCGGATTTGTCATTGCCGACGTGAGCGGTAAGGGCATTCCTGCTGCAATCTTTATGGCTGTAAGCCGTACGCTGATGAGGGCTACAGGTATACGAGGCGGTAGTACCAACGAATGTATGGGCTATACAAACGACTTGCTGACTAAGGAGTCGGTGGGATGTATGTTTGTAACCGTTTTCTATGGCATCTACAATCTTGAGACTGGTGAGATAAGCTATTGTAATGCAGCCCATAATCCTCCCTACATATTGAAACGCGACGGTTCCGTAGAGGCTTTGCCCATGTCAAAAGATCCGATGGTGGGCGCGATCGAGGGACTGACCTATCACGAAGAGAAGATGAAGCTTGAGCCGGGCGACACGCTATTTATGTTTACCGACGGCGTTACCGAGGCCATGAATGATGCCTTTGAGGAGTTTGGCGAGTCACGGCTCGAAGCCACGCTGAAGGGCTGCAAAGGTAAGAGCTGCCGTGAGATGATAGACACCGTAACGTCCAATGTCAAGACATTTGTCGGCGATGCCGAACAAAGCGACGACATCACGATGCTTGTTTTGAAGAGGCTCTAATTAATACCCAAAAATCGTGAAGAAGAAGGAGAGCATCATCTTTGCCATCATCAGTCTGGTTTTATTAGCCACTACTGCTATAGGGTTTCTTGGTTGGTTTATGGCCGAGAAACAGAATAGCAAGCTTAAATCCCAACTGGCGACACTTCATCGACAGGAAAAGCGTTCTGCCATATTAAGAAGTGTCAGTAAGCAGATGGAAGAGATTGCCATTCAGCAGAAAGAGATTTCCGATGAGCAACGTGAAGAAGCACTCCTTCAGACCAAGTTGGCAAATGAGTTACGGGAACGTTCGGAAACAGAACGTCAGAAAGCCATCCTTGCACAGGAAAATGCCATGAAGTCAGAAATGCATGCGCTCGAGGCATACGACCAGGCCGAGCATCAGAGACAGGTTGCCGAAGTTCAGCGTATCAAGGCCGAGCATTCTAAACGCGTTACCGATACGCTTACATACATGACATTGGGACGCTCACTCGGTTCGCAAGCAATCACACAGTATCAAGCTGGAAATACGAGCCTGGGAAATCTACTGAGTTACGCTTCATATCTCTTCACCAGAAGATACAATGGCGATCTGTATTATCCTTCTGTTTATCAGGCACTCTCGATATCAAGTACGAATCAGAATCAATGGACGAAGCTTGAAGGGTCTACCATGGGATTGGACATTAATGATGCCAATAAAATAGTAACTGTCAGCAACTATGGCGAGATATTACAACATGTGCAGAATGATAACAATCTGAAGACGACTGTTTTGTACAAGAACAGCGCCTATGATTTCAGAGATGTCTATTATAGCCCAAAGGGTACCGTCTATGCACTTAGTCGTACTGGCCACCTGATAGTTAAAGCGCCTCACAGCACAGAGATTATCGAGTTGACAGGTATGACACATCCCTTAAAGCTCACTCAACTTCGTGACAAAACGCTCATTATCGCAGAAAACGCCATTGCCCTCTTTGATACAGATAAGAACAAAGTGCTTTCTACCAAAAAGTTAGATTATCACATCACATGTTCAGGTAGAGCAGACTCCCTCCCTGTTCTCTTTGACAACAAAGGAAGAATGCATCAAGTAAAGGGCATGGACGACATTATTACAAGGAAGATTCCTGTACCCGGGAATCTGACAGCTTATACTGTCTCCAACTCTACACATTACCAGGCATTCGGCATGAGCGACGGTACTATTTTCGTAGTAGACAAGGACAAAAATGTGCGCCGGCTTGTGGGTCACCAGTCGCGTATCTCCAATCTTAAGATTAGAAAAAACAGACTTTATTCTTCCAGTTATGACGGTACGCTGAACTTATGGGTTCTCGACAGTCAGAAGTTGGAACCTATAACCCTATATAAAGGCAACAATTGGATTAACCACTTCATCTACGATAAGTCTAAGAATCACATTTGGATCGGCGACACAAAAGGTAATCTCATAAAAGTCCTGATTTCCGTACCCGTCATGGCCGAGATGATCAAGAACAAACTGAAAAGAGACTTTACACAAAGCGAGTGGAAATACTATATCGGGCAGGACATGCCTTATGAATCATTCTTATTCAAAAAGAAGGAGGCCAAGCCATGAAGAGATTGTTAGTTTCCCTCATCGCATGTATCCAAGTCTGCATCGTTGCAGCCCAAGGTGTTCCTTTTATTAAGTGCTACTCAGGGGATGACTATAATGCCAACGACATCAATTTCGACATCAAGTCGGGGACAAACGGCATGGTGGTCTGTGCCAATTTCGAAGGTTTACTCTTTTATAACAATTCCGAATGGGACGTGCTCCACACTACTGAAAACGCACGAATCACAGTTGTCTACAACGATGATAATGATACCATTTGGGCTGGAGGGTACAATTTCTTCGGTAAGATCAAAGCTGACGAAAAAGGTAGTTTATATCTGCAAAGAATAGGCCGTTCAAATCTGTTTCGTGGTGAAGTCATAGAAATCTGGGAGAAGGACAGCATCTTGCATTTTGTTGTAAGCAATGGAAAGATCTATCAAGTCAAAAACGACAAGGTTTCTCTCTGTAAGGATATCAGCAAAAATTTCGTTCCAGTAGGTTTAATGGACATCATTGATACCGACTCGCTCGACGAAAACGGCAAGGTTTCCATTTTGCATGACACCACACAGGAAGAGCCTCTCGACAACGGCTTGAGTGTACTGGTCAAGAAAGGCCATGGCTTATCAGTCGTCAATCAGCATGGAAAAGAGCTATATACTATTACTGAGAAAAATGGGCTGCAGACGAACAATGTTTCTTGGGTTTCTTATGATGGGCACGGTACCTTATGGGGCGCTTCCGAAAACGGTATTTTTAGTGTAGCCATACCTTCTGCCTACTCCCATTTCTCTACCCTTGAAGGACTTAGGGGTGATGTTTTGAGTATTACAGAATTTAACGGAAGAATCTATGCTGGTACTAGCAATGGACTATTCTGTCTTGAAGGACAATCATTCTCGATCGTTTCAGGCATCAATCATGCCTGTTGGCAACTTGCAGAAACTTCAAGAGGATTGGTGGCAGCTACATCCAATGGTACATATCTCGTTACGTCGAATGGAAGCGTCAAACAATTGTCAATTACCAGTACATTATGTATCCTTGACGATGGTACCCATTTGTACACCGGAGAAAACGATGCGGTATATTTGATGGATTTCAAAACTTTTGAGCGTACAAAAGTGTGTGATTTGGAACGTGTAAACAAGATTATCAAAGGAGGTCACGGAACAATCTGGCTTCAAAATATGTATGGAGAAATCAGGTATAAGACAGTCAACGACAAGACCTTCAAACTTTACAAGAACACCGAAAAAGACGACATAGTTACGACACTTGTACAGACAAAAGACAATGTATTGGTAGTGAATGCAGAAAAAGACATACCATTTCCATATCCTCTGTTTTCATATACAGACCCTACTGGAGTCACATGGCTGACTAATTCTGAAGGAAAAGGCCTATATAGATGGGAAAATGGAAAACGGCTGACGGATTATGAAGAGTTGCTCTATCCTTTAGCCAAAGCATCTATACGCTCTGTCTTTATTCGGAATAACGAGATGTGGATTGGTGGTGACAATGGATTGACCGTCATCAGGACTGACGTACAAGACCCCTCGTTGAATACGGCATCCCGGTTAATGATTCGTAGTATTACACTCGATAACGATAGTGTCATTTGGGGAGGATATGGTGAGATGCCTCAGCAGTTGCCAGATATCAACAGTAACGACCGCAATTTGCGTATCACCTACTCGCTCGACTATGAGGCTCTCATCGGTGAAACCGTCTACCGTTACAAACTGAACGATGGTTCTTGGAGCCCCTGGGCTGACGATCATGACGTCGAGTTTACAAAATTGTCCTATGGATCGTATACCTTTAGTGTTCAAGCACGCGATGCCTTCGGACGCGAGAGTGAAATCACAACTATCTCTTTCCGCATCCTGTATCCTTTCTTCATGCGATGGTATATGAATATCTTGTATCTCATCATAATTGGTGCTGCTATTTACTTTATCGCCCAAATGCGTCTACGCCGTCTGAAGAAAGAGAAAGACCTACTGGAAAAGATTGTCGAAGAGCGAACCGCTGAAGTGAAGAGTGCTCAGAATAAACTGATCAAGCAGGAGAAGATGGCTACCGTCGGAAAACTGACACAGGGACTTATCGATCGTATTCTCAATCCGCTGAACTACATCAATAACTTCTCGAAACTTTCAGAAGGACTTGTAAAAGATATTGAAGAAAACATCGAGGACGAAAAAGACCACATGGATCCAGAAAACTACGAGGACACAAAGGATGTACTGGGCATGCTAGCTGGCAATTTGAAAAAAGTCGGTGAACACGGACAAAACACCTCCCGAACATTAAAGGCGATGGAAGAGATGCTGAAAGACCGTACAGGCGGTATCGTGAAGACCGACGTCACGCAGATTTTCAAACAAAACGAGGAGATGGTAAAGGCATATTATGCTAAGGAGATCAGCAAGTATCATATCAATACTATTTTCGAATATGTTGATCAACCCGTCTACATCATGGCCAATCCAGAACTTCTCAGTAAAGTTTTCATGAGCCTGCTAGGCAATAGTTTTTATGCTGTGTGCAAGAAAGCGCAGAAAGAGGTCTACGAGCCGGAAGTGTCAATGACAGCATCGGTAGTCAGCGGGCAGTTACGCATAGTCATACATGACACGGGCATCGGTATTGAAGAAACCATTATCGATAAGATTTTCGACCCGTTCTTCACAACAAAGACCACTGGCGAGGCATCAGGTATCGGTCTTTATCTGAGTCATGATATCATTCAGAACTATGGTGGAGAGATTACTGTCAAATCCACGAAAGACGAATATTCAGAGTTCACCATTATTTTACACACTATAAATTAAGGGTATGCAACAGCAAATAGAACAACTCAAGGATCAGCTGAAGAAACAAGAGAAGCTGGCATCGCTAGGAGTACTGAGTGCAGGTATCGCTCATGAAATTCAGAACCCCTTAAACTTTGTAATCAATTTCAGCAAAATCTCCGACAAACTGCTGGAAGATCTCATAGATATATTAGATGATTACAAGGATAAACTGTCCGATGACGATCGTGAAGAAATTGACGACATCGTTGCCGACTTAAAAGAAAATATGTGTAAAATCACGGAGCATGGCGAACGCGCCATCGACATCATAAGGGGGATCTTGCTAGTCTCACGCGGCAAGAAGGACGAATATATCCCAACTGATATCAGTAAGATTGTCAAGGAGTTCTTCTGGTTGTCGTTTCACGCAATGCGTGCTAACCACAAAGATTTCCACATCACTGTCCACGAACATTACGATGCCGGCATTCCAGAAATGATGGTTATCCCACAAGACTTAAGTCGGGCTGTCATCAACGTGGCCAACAATGCGTTCTACGCCGTCTGGAAGAAGTCACAGTCCTCTCCCGAAGGCTATAATCCAGAAGTCTCTGTGAGCGTCGGTTTCAACGATGCGGAGGTGTTCATCACTATAGCCGATAACGGCGAAGGGATGACCGATGAAGTAAAACAGCGTCTTTACGAGAATTTCTTCACCACCAAACCAGCAGGACAAGGTACGGGTCTCGGAATGGGTATTACCCGTGATATTATCGAGAACAAGCATCAAGGCAAGATCACGTTTGAGTCAGTCGAAGGCGAAGGCTCGAAGTTCGTATTTATTTTACCCGTCAAGAAATGAGCATCAGAAGACTATACACCATTTTACTGCTGTGTGCCCTGCATGTATGTCCCATCCAAGCACAAGAGGATGAAGCACGCCAGCTACTCAACGAGGCAGAAGAGGCCTACCAGATAGGAAAGGTAGAGGAAGCCCAAAAGATGCTCGTTGGCCATGTCCGGAATATGAGCAGTGCTCAAAGGATTCGCGGCTATCGTCTGCTGGCACTCTGCTTTCTAGCACTCGAGCAACCCGAAGAGGCCAAGAAGTATGCAGCTAATGTGCTAAGGGAAAACCCTTATTACAGCCCTACTGTGGATTATCCTCCACGTTTCATCGATATGATCAATGAGATTAAGCAGGGACTTGTCAATACCATTACCACAGCATCAAGTCAGGCAGAGTCACTTGCTGAGGTTCCTGTGCCAACCACGCTGATCACAGAAGACATGATACGCAACTGTGGAGGACAGAATCTTCAAGAAGTACTCGCCGCATACGTACCAGGAATGAATATCATAGACTGCAACGATGATATCAACATCGCCATGCGAGGTATCTACAGCAATGGCCAGGAGAAAATACTCATCATGCTCAACGGTCACAGACTGAACAGCTACTGTACCAATATCGCCTCGCCTGATTTTAGCCTCAGCCTGGAGAAAATCAAACAGATTGAGGTGTTGCGAGGCCCTGCCTCGTCACTCTATGGTGGTGTGGCGTTGACTGCCGTTGTCAACCTTATCACAAAACAAGGAGCTGATGTCGACGGTGTCAAAATGAGAGGTGGCATTGGAAACTACGGCCAATTGCGTGGGGATATAATCTTCGGAAAACGATATTTCGACCTTGATGTCCTCGCCTGGGGGAACCTCTATGGCAATAAAGGTCAGATGATAGATCCCCCCAATTACATGCGAGAAGAATCCTATGGCGTGCCCTATGATACGGTAACTGTCGGGCGAATAGGTAACAAGCCTTCGTTCGATTTTGGTATTCAGCTGAAATACAAAGATCTTCAGTTGCTCTACGACTCTCACTTCTCCGAGATCATCGCACCATTTAACATGAGTACAATGGCCAAGTCATACAACCACGACAGATACAGGAATATTGATGGCCACTCACCTAGCTTTGCATCAAAGACACACCACGTCGACCTGAGTTACAGCAGAAAATTTGGGTATGTTGACCTGAAAGGTACAGTCACCTACGATAATAGCGAACTGACTCATTACCAAGTTATCTCTGACGATCCAATACCTGAATTGGGAGATCTTATCTCGCTTTATTCTTTCGATGATAATAGTCAAAATCCATTTATCAATCCCGGACTTTTCAGGTTCATAAGCGGAACTGAACAGAACTTTGGAGGACAACTCAAAGGTGACTTCAACTATATCAATGCTCAAAACCATAAAGGTACATTGACCTTTGGAGCAGAGTATTCGCATTTTCAACTTGACGACATACGCTACACGCTAGGCCACGACTTTACGCAGTTAAGACAAGAATTACCTCTGATTTCAGAAGAAGGTAAGGGACATGAAGATAGCTACAACGGATTCCTGCAGCTGAAACACAAATGGCACTCATTCATCCTTAATGCAGGTCTTCGCTACGACCACAAGACTCGTGCCGACGGCGTAAAACTAGATGAGTTCTCGCCACGTGCAGCACTCATTCTCCTCCAGCCTACATGGAATCTTAAACTCAGTTATTCTAAGTCTTTCGTTGATGCGCCTTATATGTATCGGAAGATTGACCAACTGTTACCCCTTCTCGTCAATACCAATTTTATTAAAGATGATCTTAAGGATATTCAACTCTCACCTGAGTTTGTCCATTCAGTTCAGCTTACCTTTTCTTCCCTCCAATGGGTTAAGGGTTTGAATTTCGAGATCAACGGATTCTATAATAAAGCAGACAATCTTATCCAAACGCGTATCATAGAACACTATAATGAAGGAACAAACAAGACAGTAGGTATAGAGTTTATGGGCAATTATCGCCAAAAGAACTTTACTGCCGACTTAAACTTTACATGGATACATACCATCAGTGCGAATGTTTTCATTAAGAATATTGACAGCAACAACAACACCCCTGCCTTTGCATCTAATTTGGTACTCAGTTGGAAGCCTATCCAAAACCTTAGTATTCATTCCCACATTCTATTTGAAAGCAAGCAGACATCCTATAATCTTGATATGAAACAGTTGCTCTTATATATGAATTTAGGAAAAGCCGAAACTGATTCTAATGAAAATGATTATCCCCAAGATAATGAGGATTATGAGCAAATGGCAGATGATTATATAGAAAAACTTGTCTTCAGTAAAGAAATGCCTGCTCGGGCTATTGTCAACATCGGTGCCGAGTATCAGCTAGACAGACTGTCCTTTGGATTCAATGTGCGCAACCTCTTTAATACGCGTTATTACCGTAGCGGTATGAACACGAGTTTGGTACCTCAGAAAGGATGTTGGTTTATATTCGACGTAGCTTACAAGTTCTGATATTGCAAAAAAAGAGAAAAAAAGACCCTTTTTATAAAGATTTTGCTATTTAGAGTTTGCAATTTGCAGATTATTTAGTAACTTTGCAGCTGTTTTAAAACAAATCAACAGGAATGGAAGCTTTTTTCAGGACTCACAGATACCTTGTCGAGCATACCAATGCACCAGTACGACGCACCCTGATGGATGAGATCGACTGGAGCGACCGTATGATAGGTATAAAAGGTACGCGAGGTATCGGTAAGACCACTTTCCTGCTGCAATATGCCAAAGAGCATTTTGATGTACTCGACAAACAGTGCCTGTATATCAATATGAACAATTTCTTTTTTCAGGGTCAGGGAATCGCTGAATTTGCAGGCAGTTTCTACAAACACGGCGGGCGTGTGCTGCTGATCGACCAGGTGTTCAAACACCCTAACTGGAGCAGTGAGTTGCGCAAGTGCTATGACCTCTACCCTAACCTGAAGATCGTCTTTACCGGTTCCAGCGTGATGCGCCTGAAGGACGAGAATCCTGAGCTCAATGGCATTGTAAAGTCCTACAATCTGCGCGGCTTTTCCTTCCGCGAGTTCATCAATCTGCTTACCGGCAATACGTTCCGTCCCTATGGCCTCGAAGAGATACTGAAGGACCACGAACATATCATCAAGCAGATTCTGCCGAAGGTTTCGCCTAACCGTTACTTCCAGGATTATATCCACCACGGTTTCTATCCCTTTTTCCAGGAACACCGCAACTACAGCGAGAATCTTCTGAAGACAATGAATATGATGACCGAAGTGGATATCCTACTCATCAAGCAGATTGAACTGAAATATCTCACGAAGATCAAGAAACTTTTCTACCAGATTGCCGAAGAGGGGCCTGGCAAGGCACCTAACGTGAGCAAACTGGCACAAGATATCGAGACCAGCCGTGCTACGGTGATGAACTACATCAAGTATCTTACTGATGCACGCCTGTTGAATCTCATCTACCCTGCAGGGCAGGAATTCCCCAAGAAGCCCGCCAAGATTATGCTCCACAATTCAAACCTTATGTATGCCATCTATCCGATTCAGGTGGAAAAGCAGGAGGCGATGGAGACTTTCTTCGTTAATTCGCTGTGGAAAGACCACAAGGTAAATACTGGTTTGCGCGACTGCAACTTCCTCGTCGATGAGAAGCTGAAGTTCCGTATTGTTGATGCAAAGTTACAAGGCAAGCAACGTCTACAGCCCGATGTCATCTATGCACGGTATAACACCGAAATCGGGAAAGGCAACCAGATTCCCCTATGGTTACTAGGCTTCCTATATTAGAAACAAGTAATAATTAACAAATAGTTAGTAATTCATTTATATTCTAAACAAATGGCTAAAGAAAAGAAATTTATCACCTGTGATGGTAACGAGGCTGCGGCTCACGTGAGCTATATGTTCTCGGAGGTA
>OCTX012286879.1_pt1 | contig 36129 bp, 32 predicted proteins | sample 1539691 | NCBI WGS metagenome assembly OCTX01 (sample SAMN02144231, study PRJEB22623) | gut metagenome | biome: sheep rumen | host: Ovis aries | place: New Zealand
GGGAAGCTTCACCAACGGCTGCAGGGACGGTTCTGTGCGTGTAAAAGCAGTTCTCTTTCGAGAACCGCTTTTACATGCTGAGAACCGTCCCCTCAGCCGCAAAAACTGTGGTATAATGCGTAAGGAACCGGAAACAAGACACACAAGGAGCATGCACATGAGATTTCTGCACATCGCCGACCTTCATCTCGGAAAAACCATCCACGGCGTCTCCCTCATCGAGAACGGGGACCAGCCGTATTTTGTTGACCGCTTTCTCGAACTGGCGGAGGAGGTCTCCCCGGACACGGTCCTCATCGCGGGGGACGTCTACGACCGCTCGAGCCCCTCGGGGGACGCGGTGGCGCTCTTAAGCCGCCTGCTGACCGGCCTGGTGAACCTCTCTGTCCCGGTTCTCCTCATCGCGGGGAACCACGATTCGGGGCAGCGCCTCGCCTTCGGCGGGGAGCTGCTTGCGCGGGAGAACCTGCACATCGCGGGTGTTCTCCCGGAGGGCGGAAAGATCCCCCGCGTGACCCTGACGGATGAGTACGGGCCTGTGAATTTTTATATGATGCCTTACATTTTCCCGGCACTGGCCGCGGAAAAACTGAAAGACTCCGAGATCCGCGGCTACGACGCCGCGGTGCGCCGGCTGCTGGAGGTCTCGGAGATCCGGACGGAGGAAAGAAATGTGATCCTCGCCCACCAGAACGTCACCGCGGGCGGCAAGGATGGGGAGCGCGGCGGCTCGGAATCCATGGTCGGCGGCGTCGGCCAGGTGGATTACACCGCGTTCGACCTCTTCGATTACGCGGCCCTGGGCCACATCCACGCGGCCTACCCGGTGGGCCGGCCGGAAGTCCGCTTTGCGGGGTCTCCGCTCTGCTATCATTTTGATGAGACAAGGCAGGCCAGGAAAGGCCCGCTTCTCGTGACGCTGGGAGAGAAGGGCACAAAGCCGGTCGTGGAGACGCTCAGCATCGAGCCGCTTCACCCCATGCGTGAGCTTAAGGGGAGCTATGAGGAGCTGCGGAGCGAGATGGAGAGCACGGAGATGCGCGGGGAATACCTGCGGATCGTCGTGACGGACCGGACCGTCGCCCCGGCGGTTGCGGACCACCTGCGCAGGCTTGCGGAGGCACATGACAGCGTCCTCATGGAGCTTTGCTCAGTGTACCGGGAGTTCTCCGGGACAGCCGGCACCGTGAATCCTGAGGATGTGCGCGAGCGCCCGCTCTCCGAGCTCTTCTCGTCATTCTACGCGGAGAGATCCGGCGGAGCGGAGGTCGATGAGAGAGATCTTCATTTTCTGAAGTATGCGGAGGAACTTGCGGCGCATGCGGACATCGACGGAAAGCCCGCGGAGAGCGTTGTTGACCGGCTGCTTGAGGCTATGCTTGAGAAGGGGGCGAACCATGAGACCGATTGAACTGGAGATGACCGCGTTCGGGTCCTATGCGGAGAAGACAAAGGTCCCGTTCTCGGAGCTGAAGAGCGGGCTCTTTCTGATCACCGGTGACACCGGGGCGGGCAAGACGACGATCTTTGACGCGATCGTATTTGCGCTCTACGGGGTCACGAGCGGGACGGACAAGGAGGACCGGCAGCCGGAGATGATGCACTCCGATTTTGCGGAGAAGTCGGAGGATACGGTGGTGCGGCTTGTATTTTCCGAGAACGGCAGGGAGTGCACGGTAGAGAGAAGGATCCATTTTCAGAAGAAACGCGGTGCGGAGGACGCTTACGGGGATCCGAAGATCGACGCCGAGCTCTTCGAGCCGGACCGGGATCCGATCCAGGGCGCCCGTTTCGTGACGAAGCGCGTGCAGGAGCTTCTCGGGATGGACGCGAACCAGTTCCGGAAGATCGTCATGCTCGCGCAGGGGGAGTTCAGCAAGTTCCTGAAGGCAAACAGCGACGAGAAAAATAAAATTCTCGGAGAACTCTTCGACAACCGGCTCTCGGAATATTACGCAGAGCTGCTTGCAGCGGCAAGAAAGAAGCTCGGGATTGAGCGGAGCAGCAGGCGTAAGATTATCGCGAGCGTGATGGATAATTCATTTCAGCGGCCGGAGGGCCTCACGGCGGAGGAGGAGATCCGGTTTTTCCCGGGCAATCCCGCGCTGTGCGGGAACCTCGAGACCCTGATCGGGGAGGAGAAGAAAGCCTCCGGTAAGCTGGGCCTGGAAGCTGACGAGGCGGGAAAGATGCTCGACGCGCTGAACCGGAAGCAGGGAGCTGCGAAGGAGCTGAACCGGCAGTTCGACGAGCTGGCGGATAAGCGGCGGCACCTTGCGGAGCTCGATGAGGCGGAGCCGGAGATGGCGGCGAGGAAGGCCGCGCGGGAGCGCGCGGAGACGGCGCTGCACGAGGTCATGCCCCATGTGAAGGCTTTCGGCGATGCCAGAAAGGCATTTGCGGACAATGAAGCGAAGATCCGGGACTTCGGGGAGAAGCTTGCGTCGCACAAGGCGGCCCTCATGGCGGCCGAAGAAGTCCGCACCCGCGATGAGTCGCAGAAGAAGAAAGCGGATGATATAAGAAGTGCGGTCAGGGCCCTGGAGGAGCAGCTGCCGCTCTTTGATGAGCTTGACAAGGCTCTTGCTGAGCAGCGAACAGCCCTCAGGGAGGCCGACGCGGCGGAAGAGCGGGCCGGGAAGGCACGGAAGCAGGAAGAGGAGACGACAGCGCTGATCGAGCGGCGGAAGAACGAGCTTAAGGCGCTCGAGAACGCGGACGGCGCGGCTGAAAGGTGCAGGAGCGCGTGCGAAAAGGCCGGGGAGGATCTGGAACGTCTCACGGGCCGAGACGGTCTTGCCGCCAGGGCGGCAAAGATCCGGGAGAAGGAACGCGAATTTACGGAAGCTTCCGGGGCGCTCAGGGAGAGCGCCCGGGAAGCATCGGAGAAGATGGCCCGCTACAGCGGGCTCTATCAGCGGTTTATCGCCGGCCAGGCCGGGATCCTTGCCGGCGAGCTCCGGGAGAGAGTCCTGCGCGAGGGGACGGCTGCGTGCCCGGTCTGCGGAAGCGTGCTCGGAAGCCGGGATATCGGCCGGTTTGCCGGCACAGAGGAAGATGCGCCTGACAAGGCGAAGGTGGACGCCGCCAGAAAAGCCCTGGATGCCGCGGAACGGAAGCGCGCCGCCGACGAGGGTGCGGTCGAAACGCTGCGGGCGCTGGCCAGGGAGATGACCCTGACGGCGCTCGGGGAAGCCGAAAAGCTGTTTGCGGAGGCGGTCAGCGAAGAAGAACTGAAGGATCCGTCATTCCTTGAGGAGAAGGAGAAAATACTCCGGAAAGCAGCCGAAGCCGCGAAGGCGGCATATGACGAAGCGCTCGCCGCTCAGAGCCGGAGAAAACGGCTCATTCATGAGAATGAGAGCGCCGAAACGGAGCTCGTCCGGATCCGTGAAGAGATCCGGAAGGCGTCCGATGCGATGGCGGAAGAGCAGAAAAAGGCCGCCGCTGCCGGCGCGCAGGCGGAAAGCTGCCGCAGGCGCCTCAGTATGGAAGACAGGGCGCAGCTTGAGGCGGAGATCGGAAAGCTTGCCGGCGAGGAGAAGCGGATCCTCGGGGAGGTGAGCCTCCACGAGCAGAATTATAAAAGGGCGCTCGAGGCCTGTACGGACGTGCGCGGCCGTCTGGCGGCCCATGAGAGCCAGCGGGAGGACCTTACGGCCCGCTTTAAGACGGCGGAGGAGACGATGCGGGAGGCGCTTATGAAGGCGCATTTTGCGGACGAGGAGGCCGTTCTGGCCGCGCTTCCGCCGGTCCGCGCGGATCTCAGGGAAACCTGGCTCAGGAAGGAGAGAGAGGCGCTCGACGCGCACGACAACGACCGGAAGAACACGGCCGGCCGGATCCGGGAGCTCACGGAAAGCCTGGCCGGGAAAAACTGCACGGATCTTTCCGCGCTCGCGGAGGAGATCAGGGTGGCCGGGGAGACCCTCCGGGAGAAAAATGAAGCGCTCTCCGGACTTAAGAGCCTGATCAGCAACCACGAGCAGACGCTCTCGACCGTGAAGGAGCAGACAAAGTATATTGACGGGACGGCAGATATCTGGAAGCGGATCGACCGGATCGGCAGTCTGGCGGAGGGAGAGAAGTCGGAAGGCGGCCGGATCAGCTTCGACCGCTACGTGATCGGGGCGGTCTTCCGGGAGATCCTCGAGATGGCGAACCGGCGGCTCGATGTGATGAGCGGGGGCAAATATCGGCTTGTGTTCAGGAGCGGCGCAAAGAGGACCAATTCGTCGGCCGGGCTCGAGATGTCTGTTCTCGACCTCGTGACCGGGCAGGAGAGGGATTCGAACAGCCTGTCTGGCGGGGAGTCATTTTTCACCTCGCTTGCCCTCGCACTGGGTCTCTCGGATGTCGTGCAGAACCATGCGGGCGGCATAAGGCTCGAGGCGCTCTTCATTGACGAGGGCTTCGGCACGCTCTCCGACGACGTGCTGGACCTTGCGATCACCGTGCTCGGAAGCCTTGCGGAAGGCAGCCGGATGGTCGGGATCATTTCGCACGTCGACCGGCTGAACGAGAGTATTCCGCAGAAAATATTCGTAAAGAACGGAAAAAAAGGGAGCAGCATCAGGCTGGAAACGGCCTGAGCTGCTCCCGAAAGGGGCGGTATCAGAGATATTCCGAGGGTTTCTCGGGGAGATTTTTCTCCCGGCAGCGCCTGATCGTGAGCTGGTCGAGGATATAGAGGAGAAGCGAGATCGTGGGCACGCCCAGCAGCATCCCGAGGAAGCCGAAGAGGCCGCCGCCGACCACGATCGCGAAGATGACCCAGAAGGGGGAGATGCCGGTCGAGTCGCCGAGAATCTTCGGGCCGATGAGGTTGCCGTCGACCTGCTGCAGGATGAGGATGTAGATGAGGAAAATAATGCCCTGCGGCGGATCCGTGACGAACAGCAGGATGACAGTCGGCAGCGCGCCGATGTAGGGGCCGAAGACCGGGATCACGTTGGTCACGCCGACGATGAAGGAACAGAGCAGGCCGTAGTTGAGGCCCAGAATCTTCATGCTGATCCAGCAGATGACGCCGATGATGGCGGAGTCGATGATCTTGCCGACGATGAAGCCGTAGAAGATCTGGTTGCCCTTGCGGCAGGTGTCCAGGATGAACTCCGCGACGTCGGCCGGGAAGACGGCTGCGACGAAGCGCTTGCCGTAGCCCCTGAAGTTCTCCTTGCTGATGAGGACATAGATCGCGATGAAGATGCCGATGAGGATGTTGACGAGGACCCGGCCGAAATGGAGGGAATACTCCGTGACCGTGGCCGCGAGATTGTCCTCGGTGAGGTTCAGGTAGTCGAGGATCCAGCGCTCGGCGGTGTCGATCCAGACGTAGATGCGGCCGTCCGTCCGCGCGGCCTCCATGGTGTCCGCGAAGGCGTAGCCGGTCAGCTCGTCCGCCCAGTCGATGACGCCGACGATCTTCTCGTAGAGGTGGTTCATCAGGTAGCGGACGGTTTCGATGAACTGCGGGAGGATCTGCACCGCGAAGGCGGCGACGATCGCCACGAGGAACGCGACGCCGAGCACCGCGCTGACGCCGCGGATGAATTCCTTCCTGCGGCGGAGCTTCCAGCGGTTGGGCTTCTCGCCGGACCGGATCAGGAATTTTGCGAGCAGGCGGTCAAAAAACATCATGACCGGGTTTGCGAGAAACGCGGTCGCCATCCCGACGAAGACCGGCTGCAGGATGTTGAGGAACGCCGAGACGATGGAGAGAAACCCGGTGAAACGGTTGATCAGGAAGTAAAACAGGATCACCAGAAGAGCAGCCGGGACATATTTATGAATGATAAGGGAGGATTGTTTTTTATCATCCTGCATGACGAAGATGCTCCTTCGGAAAGAGTAGAGTCGGTTCCTTAGTTAAGTATAACCCGCCGGGGTGGATTTTTCAATGGTATGAATGTAGTACTTGACAACACTCAAAAATTCAATTATTATAATTAAAACTTTAGAGTGTTAAACCGATGAAGCGGAAGTAACGCTGGTGACGGAACTCACAGAGAGCCGGGGAAGCTGAGAGCCCGGCAGTATACCTGCCTGCAAATGGGCCGCTGAGGGCACGGGGAACGAGATGGTTTCATTTTCAGTATACGTGACGTTGGGCACGCGTTAAGTGCCGGGAATATGCTGGTATTCCGTATGAGCGCACGGCGTTTGCCGTGAAGCAGGGTGGCACCGCGATTTTATCGTCCCTGACAGATTATCTGTCAGGGGCGTTTTTTATTTAAAGGAGGAGTTATGATAAAAGAAGCTATTTTTAAGATCGTGGGCAAGGAAGACTTAACCTATGAGGAGGCCAGGACCGTCATGAACGAGATCATGAACGGGCAGACTACGTCGACCCAGAACGCGGCATTTCTGGCGGCCCTTTCGACCAAGAGCGCGAAGGCGGAGACCAAGGACGAGATCGCGGGCTGCGCTTACGCGATGCGGGAGCTTGCGACCCCGGTCGAGCACCCCGGCATGGAGGTCCTCGAGATCGTCGGTACGGGCGGCGACCACGCAAAGACCTTCAATATCTCGACGACATCGGCCATGGTCATCGCCGCGGGCGGCGTCAAGGTCGCAAAGCACGGCAACCGGGCGGCTTCCTCCCTCTCCGGGACGGCGGACTGCCTTGAGGCTCTGGGTGTCAACATCAATATGTCCCCGGACCTCTGCCGGAAGATGCTTGCGGAGACCGGCTTCTGCTTCATGTTTGCGCAGAAGTATCACTCCGCGATGAAGTATGTCGGCCCGATCAGAAAGGAGCTCGGCATCCGCACGGTCTTCAATATCTTAGGACCGCTGACCAATCCGGCGAGACCGGAATATTTCCTTCTCGGCGTCTACGATGAGTACCTGGTCGAGCCCCTTGCCAAGGTTCTCACGGACCTCGGCGTAAAGCGCGGCTTCATCGTCTACGGGCAGGACAAGATGGACGAGATCTCCGCGAGCGCCCCGACGACCCTCTGCGAGATCCGGGACGGCTTCTACCGGACGATCGAGATCAAGCCGGAGGATTTCGGCCTCATCCGCGGCGCAAAGTCGGACGTCGTCGGCGGGACTCCCGCGGACAACGCGGCCATCACCCGCGGCATCCTAGCCGGGGAGGTGCACGGCACCAAGCGGACGGCGGTCCTCTTAAATGCCGGTGCGGCTCTCTACATCGGCGGCAAGGCGGAGTCGATCGCGGAGGGCGTGGCGCTGGCTGCAGACCTTATCGACAGCGGCAAGGCGATGGAAACCTTAAACAGAGTGATTGAGGTATCAAACGAAGGGTGAAGCCATGGGAACGATCCTTGATGCATTGGCGGCGCACGCCCGGGAGCGTGCCGAAGCGGCGAAGGCGGTGTGTCCGCCCGAAAAAATGAGAGAGGCGGCCTTTGAGCGCGCCCGGGCGGAGCGGCAGGATATGCGGTTTTTATTTGAGCGGCGGCTTGCCCGGCCGGGCATGAACTTTATCTGTGAGTGCAAGAAGGCGAGCCCTTCAAAGGGGCTCATCGCGCCGGATTTTCCGTATCTTCAGATTGCAAAGGAGTACGAGAAGGCGGGAGCGGCGGCAATTTCGGTGCTCACCGAGCCGAAATGGTTCCTCGGGAGCGACCGGTACCTTCGGGAGATCGCGGAGACGGTTTCCGTTCCGGTGCTTCGGAAGGATTTCACCGTGGATCCCTACATGATCTACGAGGCGAAAGTGCTCGGAGCGGGCGCGGTCCTTCTCATCTGCTCGCTGCTTACCGCGGAAGAAATCGAGGTTTACATAAGAATTGCCGATTCCCTCGGTATGTCGGCCCTGGTCGAAGCCCACGATGAGGAGGAGCTTCGGAAGGCGGTCGCGGCGGGCGCCCGCGTGATCGGGGTCAACAACCGGAACCTGAAGGATTTTACGGTTGACATACATAACAGCATCCGGCTTCGGAAGCTGGCTCCGGCCGACACGCTGTTCGTCGCCGAGAGCGGGATACGGACGGCGGCGGACATCGCGGAGCTTAAGGAAAACGGAGTAAACGGCGTCCTCATCGGGGAGACGCTCATGCGCGCTTCTGACAAGCGCAGGGTTCTTAAAGAGCTTGGAGGTGAACAGTATGGTTAAGGTGAAGATCTGCGGACTGCAGACGATCGCGGATGTCGAGGCGGTGAATCGGGCCATGCCGGATTACGCGGGGTTTATTTTCGTGCCGGGGAGAAGGCGCTATATCGAACCCGGGGAGGCGGAGCGGATCCGCCGGCATCTCAGCCCGGGGATACGGTCGGTCGGCGTCTTCTTAAACGCCCCGATTGAAATGATCCTCTCCGTGCTCGAGGCGGTGAACCTCGATGTGATCCAGCTCCACGGGGAGGAGAGCAATGCCTGCATCAGGGAACTCAGGAAATGCCTTTCCGGGAAATTCCCGGGAGCGGAGTATCTCATTATAAAAGCCTTCCGCGTTGTGGAGCAGGAGGATCTTGAACCGGCGAGGCATTCCGAGGCGGATCTCATCCTTCTCGATGCCGGGGCTGGAGGCGGAAAGACCTTCGACTGGCAGCTCATCGGCGATATGGAGAGGCCGTATTTCCTGGCCGGAGGCCTGAGGCCCGAAAATGTCCGCGCGGCGATCGGAAAGCTGCACCCCTACGGGGTGGACGTGAGCTCCGGCGTCGAGACGGGCGGCAGAAAGGATCCTGAAAAAATAAGACACTTTATGATAAATGCAAGGGGGACACTATGACGGAGACGAACGGAAGATTCGGAGAATATGGCGGCCGCTACATCCCGGAGACCCTGATGAACGCGGTCATCGAGCTTGAGGAGGCCTACAATCATTATAAAAATGATCCGGCCTTCAATGCGGAACTTAAGGAGCTCTTTGACGAGTACGCGGGGCGGCCGAGCAGGCTTTATTTCGCTAAAAAAATGACGGAGGACCTCGGCGGCGCAAAGATTTACCTTAAGCGCGAGGACTTAAACCACACGGGGGCCCACAAGATCAACAATGTCTTAGGCCAGGCGCTCCTCGCAAAGAAGATGGGCAAGACCCGCCTCATCGCGGAGACGGGCGCGGGCCAGCACGGAGTCGCGACTGCGACCGCGGCGGCCCTCCTCGGCATGGAGTGTGTGGTCTTCATGGGCAAGGTGGACTGCGACCGCCAGGCGCTCAATGTCTATAAAATGAAGCTCCTGGGAGCCGAGGTGGTGCCTGTCACAACCGGCACGGCGACGCTCAAGGACGCGGTCTCCCAGGCCATGCGGGAGTGGACGAGCCGGATCGCGGACACCCACTACTGCTTAGGCTCGGTCATGGGGCCGCATCCCTTCCCGACGATCGTGCGGGACTTTCAGGCGGTGATCTCAAAGGAGGCCCGGGAGCAGATCCTTGAAAAGGAGGGGCGGCTTCCGGACGCGGTGATCGCCTGCGTGGGCGGAGGCTCCAACGCGATCGGGTCCTTCTATCATTTTATCCCGGATGAGGGAGTCAGGCTCATTGGCTGCGAGGCTGCCGGCCGCGGGATCGACACCTTCGAGACCGCCGCGACGCTGAACACGGGCAGGGTCGGCATTTTCCACGGGATGAAGTCCTGGTTCTGCCAGAACGAGTACGGGCAGATCGCCCCGGTCTACTCGATCTCGGCAGGGCTCGACTACCCGGGGATCGGCCCGGAGCACGCCTATCTCCACGACATCGGCCGCGCGGAGTATGTCGCGGTGACGGACGAGGAGGCCGTATGCGCCTTCGAGTACCTCTCGCGCACGGAAGGCATCATTCCGGCCATCGAGAGCGCCCATGCGCTCGCCCACGCGGTCAAAATCGCGCCGCAGATGGGTAAGGACAGGATCATCATCGTCACGGTCTCCGGCCGCGGCGACAAGGACTGCGTCTCCGTCGCGAGATACCGCGGCGAGGACCTCACGGAATCGTAAGGAGGGTGAGATGAGCAGAATCAGGGAGGCATTTTCAGATAAAAAAGCATTTATCCCCTTCATCACCTGCGGGGACCCGGACATAAAGACGACCGAGAAGATCGTCCTTGCCGCCGCGGAGAATGGGGCGGACCTTATCGAGCTCGGGATCCCCTTCTCGGATCCGACGGCGGAAGGTCCGGTCATCATGGAGGCGGACAGCCGGGCGCTCGAGGCGGGAACAACCACCGACGACGTCTTTTTGCTTACCGCGCGTCTCAGGGAGAAGCTTGCAATCCCCCTTGTCTACATGACCTACGCGAACGTGGTCTTCTCCTACGGGACGGAGAAGTTTGCCAAAAAGGCGGCCGCGGCCGGGATCGACGGGATCATCCTGCCGGACGTGCCCTTCGAGGAGAAGGGCGATTTCGAGGAGGTCTTTGCCGCGTGCGGGATCGACCTTATCTTCATGATCGCGCCGACGTCAGAGGACCGCATCGCAATGATCGCTAAGGAAGCCCGGGGCTTTCTCTACATCGTCTCCGCCCTCGGAGTCACCGGGACGAGAAGCTCCATCACGACGGACATCGGGGCGATGACGGCTCTCATCCGGGAGCACACGGACATCCCCTGCGCGGTCGGGTTCGGCATCTCGACGCCGGAGCAGGCCGGGGCGATGGCAGCCCTCTCGGACGGGGCCATCGTGGGCTCCGCGATCATCAAGATCATCGCGAAATACGGCCGGGAAGCGGCCCCGCATGCCGGTGAGTACGTGCGGGCGATGGCAGCGGCGGCGCACTCCGCATGAGAGCGCAAAAAAGTAATAAAATCGGCCCAAACAGTGCAATTTTCATGTATAATAACGAAGAACTGTCATGGTATGATGGTGACATAAAATATAAGCGGGTTTTATTTCCCGCGGAAAGAAGGAGAAAATGAAAATCGCACTGATCAACGAGAACAGCCAGGCTGCGAAGAACGCGCTGGTCGAGAGCTGCCTCAGAAAAGTCGCCGAGCCGATGGGTCATGAAGTCTTCAATTACGGCATGTACGCCGCGGACGACGCCTGCCAGCTCACCTACGTGAAAGCCGGCCTGCTCGCCGCGATCCTCATCAACGCGAAGGCTGCCGACTACGTCGTCACGGGCTGCGGCACGGGCGAAGGCGCGATGCTGGCCTGCAACATTTATCCGAATGTTCTCTGCGGGCATCTCGAGGACGTCGAGGACGCGTTCATGTTCGCGCAGATCAACGACGGCAACGCGATCGCGCTCCCGTTCGCGAAGAAGTTCGGCTGGGGCGGCGAGCTGACGCTCACCTATATGTTCGAGAAGCTTCTCGGCACGCCCTCGGGCGGCGGCTATCCGCCGGAGAGAGTCGAGCCGGAGCAGAGAAACAAGAAGATCCTCGATGAGATGAAGAAGATCACGCACAAGGATATGATGACGATCCTTCGGGAGGTCGACCAGGATTTCCTGCGCGAGACGATCAGCGGAGAACATTTTGCGGAACTGTTTTATCCGAACTGCCAGGTTCCGGAGATCGCAGAGTACTTAAAGGCACTTTGATGGAGGTGAAAAAATGGAAAACATCATGAAGAGTTTCTCGCTGGAAGGCAAGGTCGCCCTCGTGACGGGCGCGGCTTACGGCATCGGCTTCGCAATCGCCGAGGCGCTTGCGTCTGCCGGCGCGAAGATCGCGTTCAACTGCCGCGGCCAGCATCACCTTGACCAGGCGCTCGCGGACTATGCGGCGAAGGGCATCGACGCCCACGGCTACATCTGCGACGTCACGAAGGAGGATGAGGTTGCCGCGATGGTCGCGAAGATCGCCGAGGAGATCGGCCCGGTCGACATCCTTGTCAACAACGCCGGCATCATCAAGAGGATCCCGATGGTCGAGATGTCCGTGGAGGATTTCCGCCAGGTCGTCGACATCGACCTGAACGCAGCGTTTATCGTTTCCAAGGCGGTCCTGCCGCACATGATCGAGCAGAGAAGCGGCAAGATCATCAACATCTGCTCCATGATGTCCGAGCTCGGCCGTGAGACGGTCTCCGCCTACGCGGCGGCCAAGGGCGGCCTCAAGATGCTGACGAAGAATATCGCCTCCGAGTACGGCGAGTACAACATCCAGTGCAACGGCATCGGACCGGGCTACATCGCGACCCCGCAGACCGCGCCGCTGCGCGAGCGCCAGGCGGACGGCTCCCGCCATCCGTTCGACAGCTTCATCATCGCCAAGACGCCGGCTGCCCGCTGGGGCGATCCGGCGGATCTCGCCGGCCCGGCTGTCTTCCTCGCTTCCCCGGCTTCGGACTTCGTGAACGGCCACATCCTCTATGTCGACGGCGGCATCCTCGCCTACATCGGCAAGCAGCCGTGAAGCCTCTCTGGCAAAATGACATAAAAACCCGCAAATATTTGTCAAAATGCCCATAGGCTTTTGTGCACCGTGAGGGTATACTGCATATAGTTGAAATTGAAGTACCCCCTGAGGGGTCAATTATAAGGAGGATTTAAAAATGGCATCTCTTTCTCTTAAGCATATCGACAAGACCTACCCGAACGGCTTCAAGGCTGTTAAAGACTTCAACCTTGAGATCGCTGACAAGGAATTCATCATCTTCGTCGGCCCGTCCGGATGCGGCAAGTCCACGACCCTTCGTATGGTCGCCGGCCTTGAGGACATCACCGGCGGCACATTCTCCATCGACGGCAAGGTCATGAACGACGTCGAGCCGAAGGACCGCGACATCGCGATGGTCTTCCAGAACTATGCTCTGTATCCGCATATGACGGTTTTCGATAACATGGCGTTCGGCCTTAAGCTCCGCAAGGTTCCGAAGGACCAGATCAAGAAGCAGGTCGAAGAGGCCGCTAAGATCCTTGACCTTGACAAGCTCCTTGACCGCAAGCCGAAGGCTCTTTCCGGTGGTCAGAGACAGCGTGTCGCCATGGGCCGTGCTATCGTCCGTAACCCGAAGGTCTTCCTTATGGACGAGCCGCTGTCCAACCTGGATGCTAAGCTCCGTGTTCAGATGAGAACCGAGATCTCCAAGCTGCATGACAGACTTGGCGCTACGATCATCTACGTTACACATGACCAGACCGAGGCTATGACGCTTGGTACCCGTATCGTCGTCATGAAGGACGGCGTTGTCCAGCAGATCGACACCCCGCAGAACCTGTACGATCATCCGTGCAACCAGTTCGTCGCAGGCTTCATCGGCTCCCCGCAGATGAACTTCATGGACTGCAAGGTCTCTAACGGCGGCAAGACGGTCGAAGTTGGCGGCTTCAAGCTCGGTGTTTCCAGCACTCGTGCTGACAAGCTGAAAGCTTATGACGGCAAGACGGTTGTCCTCGGCATTCGTCCGGAAGATGTCCACGATGAGGCTGAGTTCCTTGAGAAGCATCCGGAAGCTGTCATCAATGCTGAGATCAAGGTTTACGAGCTTCTCGGCGCAGAAGTTTTCCTGTACTTCGATTTCGCCGGCAGCCAGATGACCGCCCGCGTCAATCCGCGCACCACAGCCCGCACCGGCGACACTGTCAAGTTCGCGCTCGACATGGAGAAGGCTCACTTCTTCGACAAGGAGACCGAGGTTACGATCACTGACTGATCGACTGTCTGAGATCCCGCATCCCGGTACCGAGAGGTACCGGGATGTTTTTATTACCCGGAAATGAAAAACGGTTGGCGGGATTCTGCATTCGCGATATAATGAGAAAAAGAAATTCAGGATCGGAGGCGCCATGGCATCGGAAAAGAAACTCGCAAGGGAACTCAGGGAGCTGAACAGGCTGACCGGCATTTCATTTTCCATCGATGAAAATGAAAACATGGACGCTGAGGAGCTCGCCGAAAAACTGAAGCTCCTCACGGAAGCCTTCCGGGAGAAGAACAGCCGGACGGCTTATTTCAAGAACCTCCTCACCGGGCAGATGGAGGTCTCCCGCATCTATGAGGGCGCGGCGAGGCTGCACCTCACGGCGGAAGGGATGATGCGGATCTACGTGATCGAGACGGAGAACGTGAACGACGAGAGTGCACTCATGGTGCTGCGGCAGATCATCGCCGGGAGAAGCACGGATCATCTCGTGCCGATGGACGGAAAGCGGATCGCGCTCATCCGGGCGGAGAAGACGTCGGAGCGCGAGGAGGATGCGCTCGTCAATGCGCACACGATCGTTGATATGCTGAACGCGGAGGCCATGGTGCGCGCGAGGTGCGCATTCGGGGAGCGCGTGCAGCTGCTGGCGGCGCTGCCGCAGTCCTACCGGGAGGTGGTGCTGGCCCTGGAGGTCGGCCGGATCTTCTACATGCACGAGACGGTCATGCGCTCGACGAAGCTTGGGATCGGCCAGCTGATCTACCGGCTGCCGGAGGACGTGTGCCGGCGGTTCCTGAAAGAGGTCTTCAAGGACAAATCACCGGAGGATCTCGACGAGGAGACGCGGGCGACGGTGGATGCATTTTTCGAAAATAACCTGAATATCTCCGAGACGGCCAGGCAGCTGTTCATCCACAGAAACACCCTGGTCTACCGGCTGGAGAAGCTGAAGAACGCGACCGGCCTTGACGTGCGGGCATTCGAGGATGCGATGACCTACCGGATCGCCTCGATGGCGGCCAGCTTCCTGAAGGACAGAGAGAAAGGGTGATAAGAGCGCGGCTGTGCCGCGCTTTTTGTGTCCGAGCCGTCCGAACTGTTTTAAATATCCAAACAGAATATAATAGTACATACAATTAATAAAATTACGCTGCGGATTTAAAAAATACGAAGAAAAATTAAAAAATGTGTTGACAAATGATTTCCAATCTGCTAATATAAGTCCATCAAAGAAATCAACCACATAATAAAAAAGAAACCAGTCAATCATTCATCATAAAAGGAGGGCATATTCCAATGGATGTGTTTGAAAAACCGTACAGGTTAACCCTCAATATGAAAAGGCAGGAGCCGGCAGTTCCAGGCGAGAAGCACCTTTTCCCATGAATTGAATGAAATAATAATATAAATCTCGAAAGCAAAGAGATAAAATCAGGGAAAAGAGTATATCCGAGCAGGCTTACATATTGAGACAAACTGCCGCCGAATTAAAAAATGAACTGTAAAGAAAGTTCATTTGGAAATCGGCAAGGAGATGTATCTGATCAGAAAGTAATTGGAGGCTTTATCACTTAGAGGGAGGGGGCTTTCAATGAAATACATCGGAGCATCACAAAAAGGATAAAAAGACCTCTAAGCATACAGGTTTTAAAAGAAAAATTTTTAAAAGAAAAACCTCAAAAAAAGAAAAATCTTTATAAAAAAGCAGGATCCTTATCAATAAGGAGACGTCTTTAGAAATAAGGAAAAGCTTAAAAAATAAAGAAAAACTTAAGCAGGGATAATTTTAAAAATAAGAATAAAACCCAATGCGAGCCCGGAATGAAAATAAAAATTACAATATATATTAATTCCTGCCCCCAAAAAAACAGGGCAAGGCGCATGGACAATGATAATTAAATAAAGAAACGGAGAAAATGTCCATTGAAAATTGAACATTAAACGGCCGCCATAAACGAGGGAGAACGTTATGGCGGCCGTTTTCGTTGTGTGTTACAATATCCCGGGAGGTGGATTACATGAAAATCATTTACGAAGACCGGGATGTGCTGGTGGTCTTCAAGGAGGCCGGGCTGGCATCCGAGACGAAGAAGCCCCTGGAGAAGGATCTGGTGAGCATGCTGAGAACATTTCTCGCCGGGCGGGACGGCCGTGCCGGCGGGCTCTTCCTCATCCACCGGATCGACCAGCCGGTGGACGGGCTCGTCCTGTTTGCGAGAAACAAGAAGGCCGCGGCAGCGCTCTCTGCGCGGCTCTCCGGCGGAAAGATGGAGAAGATCTACCGCGCCAGGGTCACGGGGAAGATCCCGGCGGAGGAAGGGACGCTTGAAGACTGGCTTTTGAAGGATGCGAGATCGAACCGCTCCCGCATCGTGCCGGCGGGGACGCCGGGCGCTAAGAGAGCGGTTCTTACCTATAAAAAGGAATCGGAAGATACGCTGCGGATCCGCCTTGAGACGGGCCGCCATCACCAGATCCGCGTGCAGCTGTCAGGCGCCGGCATGCCGATCGCGGGGGACGTCCGCTACGGCGGGACAGCCGGGGCGGGCCGCGGCATTTTCCTCACGGCGGCGGAACTCTCCTTTGAACATCCGGCGGATGAACGAAGGATGCATTTTTCTGTCCCGGAGGAGCTGAGGCGATTTTAGCATGGTAAAATATTAAATTGTCTTAAATTAACAATTTTTTCTTGCATTGATTATGTGTTGTGGTAAAATTATAAGAATAATGCAGGGAGAAGCTGATCCCATTTCAGCTCTCGCGGCCGGAAAGCTTTCCTCCGGCCGCAAAAAGGAAGGCGGTGGTTGAATGATTGAAGAGAGCATCAAGGCAGTCCGCGAAGCGGAAGCGAAGGCTGAGACCATGATCGCCGAGGCGGCAAAGAACGCGGCGGAGATCGTGAAGGCAGCGGAGGCCAGAGCGGAGGCGGATAAGGCGGAGGCATTTGCGAAATTTGCCGAGGAGGCTGCTGCGGCTGCGAAGGCGGCGCAGGAAGCCGGCGACGCAAAGGTCGCGGAAGCCGAGGCGGAGGCGGCGAAGGAGGCGGCTTCCCTGAAGGCGCAGGTCGCGCCGAAGACGGAGGCAGCCGTCAAAGCTGTCATTGACAAGATTCTATAAACCGGGAGGTTAGCATGGCTGTTGTAGAAATGCAGAAGATCAGCCTTACGGCGCTCAAAACGAAGCGCAAGGCGATCCTCGAAAAGCTTCAGATGCTCGGCATCATGCAGATGGAGGTGGAATCCATCGAGGACGACGAGCTTATGAGGATGGACACGGCCGAGTCGCGGGCAACCTGGGACAAGCACGCGGAGCTGTGCGATCAGGCGGCTGCCATTCTGGACAAGTACGCCCCTGAAGAGAAGGGGATGCTGGACAGCCTGAAGGGCAAGGAGCTGCTGGATATCGGAAATGTGCAGGAGGTCATCGGGAGAAGACATCCCTGCAACAAGATCGCACGGAAGATCCTCCGCTACGAGAAGGTCATCAACGACTGCAATGCGAACATTGCGAAGGATGAGAACCTGATCGAATCGCTGGTTCCCTGGATGGCGCTTGACGTCCCGCTCTCCTTCGAGGGGACACGCAGGACAGCGGCCTTTATCGGAACGCTGCCCGGCGTGCTGACGGAGGAGCAGATCCTGGAGGGGCTTCGCGAGAAGGCCCCGGAGACGGAAGCGGTGGACGTGAAAGTCCTCTATACCGCGCACGATTCGGTCAATGTATTTATTTTGTGCCTCAAAGAAGAGGCGGAGACGGTTGAGACGGCTCTCCGGGGACTCGGGTTTTCCCGGCCGCCGCAGCTTACGCTCGGTAAGCCGGAGGCCGCCGCGGAGGAGGCCCGAAAGGACATCGAGAAGCAGAAGGGCGAGATCGCCGGCGTCGTTGAGAAGGTGAAGCTCAACGTGGGGAGCCGCGAGGATTTCCGCATCCTCGGCGACTACTACCGCACGAGAGCTGAAAAATACAGGCTCCTTGGCACGATCCCGCAGAGCAAAAACGCGTTTTTCCTGACCGGCTGGGTCCCGAAGGACTCCGCCGCGGCCGTGAAGGAACTCATGGAGAAGGACTATGGTGCGGTCTGTGAGTTCGAGGAGAAGCGGGAGGACGAGGTTGAGCCGACCGCGCTCAGGAACAACGCATTTTCATCGGTCTACGAGCCGATCGTGGAGTCCTACGGACTGCCGCAGCACGGGAAGGTCGATCCGACGACGATCATGTCATTTTTCTACATGTTCTTCTTCGGAATGATGCTCTCGGACGCCGGCTACGGCATTGTGATGGTGATCGGGACCGCAATCGTTCTCAAAAAATACCCGCGGATGGGCGAAGGAATCAGAAAGATGCTCACGATGTTCTTCTGGTGCGGCATCTCGACGACCTTCTGGGGCTTCATGTACGGAGGCTTCTTCGGCGACGTCGTTGACGTCGTGGCGACGACCTTCTTCGGCTACACCGGCGCAACGCCGATCATCAAGCCGATCTGGTTCAACCCGCTCGATGCGCCGATGAAACTGCTGATTTACTGCATGCTCTTCGGTCTCATCCACCTCTTTGTGGGTCTCGGGATCAAGGGGTACCAGTACTTAAAGGACGGCGACGTCGTGGGCTTCATCTCCGATATCGTTGCCTGGTACGCGCTCCTCATCGGTCTCATCCTGATCCTGCTGCCGACGGACCTTTTCGGGAACATTGCTCAGATGCATTTTGAGTTCCCGGCGTTCGTGGGCACGCTCTCGAAGGTGCTGGCGGCCGGCGGTGCCCTGGTGATCCTCTTCATGTCGGGGAGGGCCAACAAGAACTGGGGTCTTCGGATCGCGCTCGGCGCGTACGACATCTACGGGATCACGAGCTGGCTGTCGGACGTTCTCTCGTACTCCCGACTGCTGGCGCTCGGCCTTGCGACCGGTGTCATCGCCCAGGTCATCAACACGATGGCGGCCATGGTGGGAGCCAATCTCGGCTTCTTCGGGCTTATCATTTTCCTGGTGATCTTCGCGGTCGGCTCGGTCCTCAACCTGGCCATCAATCTGCTCGGAGCCTACGTGCACACCAACAGGCTCCAGTACGTTGAATTCTTCGGTAAGTTTTATGACGCGGGAGGCGAGCCTTTCGTGCCGTTTAAAACAAAAACAAAATATGTTGAAATTAAACAGGAGGCAAAAACATGAGTGATTTAGGTATGTTCTTCGGGCTGCTTGGCGCAGCGGTCGCCGTTCTTTTCGCAGGCGCAGGCTCTGCACTCGGCGTTGGTATTGCCGGCCGTGCGGCGGCGGGCGTTGTCACAGAGGATCCGAGCAAATTCGCGCAGGTCCTGCTTCTCCAGCTTCTTCCCGGCACACAGGGCATTTACGGCCTGCTGGTCGGCTTCATCACGCTCTCCAAGATCGGTCTTCTCGGCGGCGGCGACGTCACGATCTCTCTTTCCACCGGTCTTATGATCCTGGCAGCCTGCCTCCCGATCGGCATCGTCGGCCTCATCTCCGGCAAGTCCCAGGGCCAGTGCTCGGCCGCTTCCATCGGCATCGTCGCAAAGCGCCCGGAATCTTTCGGCCAGGCCATGCTGTTCCCGGCCATGGTTGAGACCTACGCCATCCTTGCCCTTCTGATCTCGATCCTCGCGGTTTCGAACATCCCGGTATAAACAGGGAGGAATATCATGGCAGGAATTGAAACTATTACCGGCCGGATCCTGGAGGAAGCCCAGAAGGAAGCGGACCGGGCGATCAGCGTCGCCAACGGCAAGGCGCTCGACATTGCGGTCGCGGCAGGCGACGAGATCCGCAAGGCAAAAGCGGAAAATGAAGAGCGCATCGCCCGCGACACGAAGACCTACGAGGCCCGCATCCTCTCTTCCTGCGATATCCTGAAAAAGAAATCGATCCTCTCCGCCAAGCAGGAGATCATTGCGGCCGTGCTCGGAAAGGCGCTGGAGACGCTTAAGAGCCAGGACGACAAGGACTATTTCGATATGCTGCTCGGCATTATCGGAAAGATCGTCCGCCCGGAGGCCGGAGAGATCGCATTTGCCCCGGAAGACCTTAAGCGCCTGCCCGCGGATTTCGCCGCGAAGGCGGACGCGGCCGCGCGCAAAGCCGGCGGCACGCTTTCGGTGAGGGAGGAACCGGCTAAGATCGAAAACGGATGCATCCTCATCTACGGCGGCATCGAGGAGAACTGCTCGCTCGCCGCGATATTTGAGGCAAATAAAGACAGAATGCAGGACGCAGCAGCAAAGGTCCTGTTTTCCTGATACGTTAAGGAGCAGCAAATGGCATCAGATTGGAGTTATACCTATGCGGTGGCCCGTATCCGCGTTCTTGAGACGAAGCTTCTTTCGAACAACGACGTGAATACGATGGCCGCGCAAAAAAGTGCGGATGCCGTCGTGACTTTCCTGAAGGACAAGGGCTGGGGGGACGCATCGGACGGAAACGATCCGGAGCGGATCCTGGCCATCGAGGAGAGAAAGATCTGGGCGATCATGAAGGAGCTCGGAGTTGATTTCTCCGTCTTCGACGTCCTCTCGCTCCCGAATATCTATCACAACCTGAAGGCCGCCATCAAGGAGGTCTGCACCAGCATGAGCAACGAAAAGGCGTTTGCGCCTGACGACACGTACGGCCGTCCGCAGATGCTGAAGATCGTTACCGAGAAAAACTGGTCGGCGCTTCCGGAACACATGCGGGCGGCGGCAGCGGAGGCCCTTGAGACCATGCTGCACACCCGCGACGCGCAGCTCGCGGATATCATCGTGGACCGCGCCTGCCTGGATGCGATCGAGGCGGCCGGCAAGGCGAGCCCGGACAAGGTGATTCAGGATTACGCGAAGTCCCAGGTGGCTGTGACGGATATCAAGATCGCGGCCCGCTCCGCAAAGACAAGGAAAAGTCTGGATTTTCTGCACAGAGCGCTTGCGCCGTGCTCTTCATTTGACGTGAGAACACTGGCCCAGGCCGCGTTCCAGGGGGTCGACGCCCTGCTGGACTACCTCTCCTCCTCCGGCTACGCGGAGGCGGCTGAGGCTCTTAAGAAATCACCGTCGGCATTTGAGCGCTGGTGCGACAACCGCGTGATCGAGACGATCAAGCCTCAGAAATACGAGGTCTGCACGGTCGGTCCGCTGGTCGCCTACGTCCTCGCGCGTCAGAATGAGATCAAGACGGCACGCATCGTGATCACCGGCAAGGCCAACGGCCTGTCCGAGGAAGCGATACGGGAAAGAACGAGGGAAATGTATGTCTAAGATAGCAGTCATGGGTGATTATGACAGCATCTACGGCTTCGCGGCGCTCGGGCTTGATATCTTTCCGGTGGACGACAAGGAGGAGGGAACACACCTCCTCAAGCGTCTTGCCGAGAACGGTTACGGGATCATTTACATGACCGAAAAGCTCGCGGACACGCTGAAGGCCGCCAGAGAGGAATACATGAGCCGGATCGCTCCGGCGATCATTCTCATCCCCGGCGTTTCCGGAAATACAGGCGAAGGCGTCAGAAGCGTGAAGGGAAGCGTAGAGCAGGCGGTCGGCTCCGATATCCTGTTCGGGGAGGACCGGCAGTAGCTTTAAGAACGTTTTATGCGAATAATGCGAGGAGATATAATAAATTGAGCACAGGCACGATAATAAAAGTAGCAGGTCCGCTGGTCATCGCCGGCGGAATGCGCGATGCGAACATGTTCGACGTCGTCCGTGTCAGCCGCCAGCGTCTGATCGGCGAGATCATCGAGATGCACGGTGACCAGGCGTCCATCCAGGTCTATGAGGAGACCTCCGGCCTCGGCCCGGGCGAGCCGGTCGAGTCCACCGACGCTCCGCTTTCCGTGGAGCTCGGCCCGGGCCTCATCAGCTCGATCTACGACGGCATCCAGCGCCCGCTGAACGGGATCATGGAGAAGACCGGAACGAACAACTTAAGCCGCGGCGTTGAAGTCGAGGCGCTTGACCGGAACGCGAAGTGGGAGTTCGTCCCCTGCGCCGCCGTCGGCGACGAGGTGGAGGCCGGCGATATCGTCGGCACCGTCGTCGAGACCCCGGTCGTCACCCAGAAGATCATGGTTCCCTACGGGGTCGCGGGCACGATCAAGGAGATCAAAGCCGGCGAGTTCACCGTCACGGACCCGGTCTACACGATCACCACGAAGGACGGCGACAGGGAATTTACCATGATGCAGAAGTGGCCGGTCCGCCGCGGGCGTCCCTACAAGGAGAAGATCCCGCCGGTCAAGCCGCTCATCACCGGCCAGCGCGTCATCGACGCGTTCTTCCCGATCGCCAAGGGCGGCGTCGCGGCCATCCCGGGCCCGTTCGGCTCCGGCAAGACCGTCACGCAGCACCAGCTCGCGAAGTGGTCCGAGGCTGACATCGTCGTCTACATCGGCTGCGGCGAGCGCGGCAACGAGATGACCGACGTCTTAAACGAGTTCCCGGAACTGGTCGACCCGCGTACCGGCGAGTCCCTGATGAAGAGGACCGTCCTGATCGCGAACACATCCGACATGCCGGTTGCGGCCCGCGAGGCTTCCATTTACACCGGCATCACGATCGCTGAATATTTCCGCGACATGGGCTACTCGGTCGCCCTGATGGCTGACTCGACCTCCCGCTGGGCGGAGGCGCTCCGCGAGATGTCCGGTCGTCTGGAGGAAATGCCCGGTGAAGAAGGCTACCCGGCTTACCTGGGTTCCCGTCTTGCCCAGTTCTACGAGCGCGCGGGTCATGTCATTTCCCTCGGCAAGGAAGGCCGTGACGGCCAGCTGTCCGCCATCGGCGCGGTCTCGCCGCCGGGCGGTGACATTTCCGAGCCGGTCTCCCAGGCAACCCTTCGTATCGTCAAGGTCTTCTGGGGCCTCGATGCGGACCTTGCCCACCAGAGACATTTCCCGGCGATCAACTGGCTGACATCCTACAGCCTCTACCTCGACTCCATGGGCCCGTGGTTTGACCAGAACGTTGCTCCGGACTGGATGGCCACCCGCCAGAAGCTGATGAGCCTGCTGCAGGACGAGGCTTCCTTAAATGAAATCGTCAAGATGGTCGGTATGGACGCCCTTTCGCCGTCCGACCGCCTGAAGATGGAAGCGGCCCGCTCCATCCGTGAGGACTTCCTGCACCAGAACTCCTTCGATGAGATCGACACCTACACGTCGCTTCAGAAGCAGTACTACATGATGAAGCTCGTCTACGCGTTCTACGAGCAGGGTGCCAAGGCGCTCGCCCAGGGAGCAAAGATCGGCGACCTCATCAAGATGGAAGTCCGCGAGAGAATCGGCCGTTACAAATACACACCCGAGGCAAACATCGATGCAGAATACAAAAAGATCGGCGAGGAGCTCGCATCCGAGATCGCAGCGCAGATCGGAAAGGAGGACCGGTAAATGCCTAAGGAATATCGCACCATACAGGAGGTCGCCGGACCTCTGATGCTCGTAAAGAGCGTAGAAGGCGTCAAGTATGACGAGCTCGGCGAGATCGAGCTTGCGAACGGTGAGACCCGCCGCTGCAAGGTCCTCGAGATCAACGGCTCCAATGCCCTGGTACAGCTCTATGAGGCTTCCACCGGCATCAACCTTTCCAACAGCAAGGTCCGTTTCCTCGGCCACTCCCTCGAACTGGGAGTCTCCGGCGACATGCTCGGCCGTGTCTTCAACGGCATGGGCAAGACCATCGACAACGGTCCGGAGATCCTTCCGGAGGAAAGACGCGACATTAACGGCCTGCCGATGAACCCGGCAGCCCGCGCGTATCCGTCCGAGTTCATCCAGACCGGCGTCTCCGCCATTGACGGACTGAACACCCTGGTCCGCGGCCAGAAGCTCCCGATCTTCTCGGCTTCCGGTCTGCCGCACGCCAACCTGGCTGCCCAGATCGCCCGCCAGGCGAAGGTTATCGGCTCCGACGAGCCGTTCGCGGTCGTATTTGCCGCGATGGGCATCACCTTCGAGGAGGCCAACTTCTTCATCCAGTCCTTCCGGGAGACCGGAGCGATCGACCGCACCGTCCTCTTCATCAACCTGGCCAACGACCCGGCGGTCGAGCGTATTTCCACGCCGCGTATGGCGCTGACGGCTGCCGAATATCTGGCGTTCGAGAAGGACATGCATGTCCTGGTCATCCTGACCGACATCACGAACTATGCGGACGCGCTGCGTGAGATCTCCGCAGCCCGCAAGGAGGTTCCGGGCCGCCGCGGCTATCCGGGCTACATGTACACCGACCTCGCCCAGATGTATGAAAGAGCGGGCCGCCAGAGAGGCAAGAAGGGCTCCATCACGATGATCCCGATCCTCTCCATGCCGGAAGACGATATCACGCACCCGATTCCGGACCTTACCGGTTACATCACCGAGGGCCAGATCATCCTCTCCCGCGAGCTCTACCGCAAGGGCCTGACCCCGCCGATCGACGTTCTTCCGTCCCTGTCCCGTCTGAAGGACAAGGGTATCGGCAAGGGCAAGACCCGTGAGGACCATGCGGCCACGATGAACCAGCTCTTCGCCGCCTACTCGCGCGGCAAGGACGCCAAGGAACTCATGGTCATCTTAGGCGAGGCTGCCCTCTCCGAGACCGACCTCATTTACGCGAAGTTCGCGGACGAGTTCGAGGCGAAGTACATCAACCAGGGCAATTTCACGGACAGAACGATCGAGGAGACTCTTGAGATCGGCTGGGATCTGCTCCGGATCCTGCCGCGTTCCGAGCTGAAACGTATTAACGACCAGATGCTGGACAAGTATTACGAGAAATAAGTAAGCGGAAAGGAGCGCATCAATGGCAGCTACACAGGTAAATCCTACCCGGATGGAGCTGACCCGGCTCAAGAAGAAGCTGGTCACGGCAATCAAGGGCCACCGCCTCTTAAAGGACAAGCGCGACGAGCTTATGAGGGAGTTCCTTGACCTGGTCCGCGAGAATATGGAGCTGCGCCTCCGCGTCGAGGAGGGCATCAAAAACGCGAACACGAATTTCGTCATCGCGAAAGCCGGTATGTCGGAGGAGATCCTGCATGCCGCGCTGATGGCCCCGAAACAGGAGGTCACGCTCATCGACGACACGAAGAACGTCATGAGCGTCAATATCCCGGTGTACAAGTACACGACGAGGACGCCGGATCCGAACGATATCTACTCCTACGGCTTTGCATTTACGTCGAGCGACCTCGACGGGGCTGTGAAGTCCCTGGCGGATATCCTGCCGGACATGCTCCGCCTCGCGGAAGTTGAAAAATCCTGCCAGCTCATGGCTGCGGAGATCGAGAAGACCCGCCGCCGCGTCAACGCGCTGGAGCACGTGATCATCCCGGAGACGCAGTCCGGAATCAAATATATTACCATGAAGCTTGACGAAAATGAGCGGAGCACACAGATCCGCCTCATGAAGGTCAAGGACATGATGCTGGAGGAAGCCCACGGGTACAGTGAGAAGCAGAATCGTTAACATCGCGGTACTCCTCGCGGTCTTTGCCGCGGGGGTACTGTTCTTTGGAAAATTCATGAATAGTGAAGTGACAGAGAGTGCGTCGGATCTTCTGGATTCGACGCTTCCTGTCATGTGCGTAAAAAATGAAAATTACCGGACCGGGCTCATGTACGGGTACACGGGCGACACGGATCCGATGCGCGCGAGGGGCGTCCTGATCCCGCTGACGACGGAGCGCGAGATCACGCTCTCGGTCAAAGCCTTCGGAAATGACGTCGACGCCGTCACCTGCACCGTAACGGCCCCGGACACCGGAGAAGTCATAGAGACAAGAAAGATCGTCAATTTCAGGGAGGACGGCGAGTGGGAGACGGCGGCATTTGCCCTCAGCGAGCCGATCCTCATGAACCGAGAGTATCCGATCCGCTTCACGCTCGCCACGGCGGGCGGCGAGGCCAGCTATTTCGCACGGCTGATCATGCGCGAGGAGCTGGTCCCGGAGCAGTACCTCGCATTTGTGAATGATTTTTATAAGAAATGCATCGAGGAGCCCGGGTCGACTGATCTTCAGACCTATCTGGAGACAGACCGGACCGTGAGCAGCTCCTCCCTCACCGAGACCGACATTAAGTCGAGCCTCGCGCGGGTCACGTTCGGGGATCTTGCCCCGAGCCTCGTGCGGGAGGGCATCCCGACGATCCGGGAGATCAGCCCGGCTGCCTGCACGCTGACCAACGAGTACCTCATCTCCGCCGACATCGACGGAAAAATGCACTACTACCATGTCTCCGAGTATTACCGCCTGCGGCGCGGCGCGAGCCGCATGATGCTCCTCAATTTCGAGCGGACGATGGAAGAACTGTTCGACGGCTCGGAAGGGTCGATCACGGCCGACGGCATCATGCTCGGCGCGGTTCCGCGAAATGTGCAGTTCTCCCAGAGCCCTGACGGGAGCATCACGGTCTTCGCCTCCGGCGGCGGCCTGTGGGCTTACGACGAGGGCGAGAACACGCTCTCGCTGGTTTACGGTTTTGTCCGCACGGACGGCGTGCCGGGCGAGCGGGAGGACCACCGGGAGTATGCCTACAAGGTCCAGCGGGTCACGGACGAGGGAAATATCGATTTTGCGGTCATCGGCTACATGAACCGCGGCGTTCACGAAGGGCGCACGGGCATCGCCGCCATGCGGTACACCGCCGAGAGGCGGTTCGTCGAGGAGACCGCCTTCGTCGAGGTCCCGGTGGGATACGAAGAGCTGAAGGCGGACACGGACAGGTTCCTCTATTTTGCGGAGGACGGCCGCCTGTTTGTCTGCCTCGACCGGACTCTCTACCGCGTCAATGCGGCGGACGGCTCGATGACGGCGATCCTTAAGGACATCGATCCGTCATGCTTTACCGCCTCGCAGACCTGCGCGATGTGCGCGTGGGCGGAGTCGATGAGCCGGAACGAAGCGGACAGCCTCACGGTGCTCGATCTCGAGAGCGAGAAGACGCGGGTGATCCGGGCCGACGAGGGCACGCGCCTTCGCGCGGTCGGGTTTATCAATGAAGATTTCATCTACGGGTCAGCGCTTCACGAGGAGATCGCGGCCTACCCGTCGGAGGACGTCTTCTTCCCGATGAGCGAGATCCGGATCGAGGCCTTCACCGGCGAGCGGATCAAGACCTACGCCCCGGAGGGGATCCGGGTCGTCGGGACGGAGATCCGCGAGGGGCTCGTCGAGCTCTACCGGGTCACGAAGACGGAGACCGGCTACGAGCCGGCCACGGCGGACAATATCATGAACAACCGCAAGTCCCCGCTGACTGCGGAGACCGCCCTCTCTGCCGATTCCCGGGCGGGTTCGGTCGTCACGCTGACGCTCCCGAGCAAACGCCGCAGCCTCTCGCCGCTTCTCGGCAGCTTCCGGCTGACGACGGTTGACGGAGGGGTGCATTTTACGGCGGATTACGCGCTTGATTCCCCGCTTCCTTACTATTATGTCTACGGTAAGGGCAGGCTCCTTGCGGTGCTGACCTCGCCTTCGGAGGCGGTCCGCCTCGCGGATGAACATGTCGGCACGGTGCTTGATGTCGAAGGCCGCTACATCTACGAGCGCGCGAACACAAAGACGAAGTACGAGCTGGTAAATGAAGACATTCCGGAAGCGTTCCTTTCGGGGACATTTTCCGCGTCGGCGCTGGCTGCAGCGGTGCCGGAGGGCACGGAGGTCCTGAACCTCTCGGGCTGCACGCTCGACATGGTGCTCTACGAGGTTTCCTCCGGCAGGGCGGTCGCGACACGGATGGCGGACGGCAGCGCCGCGGTGATCGTCGGCTACGACGGCTACAACACGAAGCTCTACAATTTCGAGGACGGGTCCCACTACTATTTCGGACTGAACGACAGCCGGGCGGCCTTCGAGGCCGGCGGAAATGTCTTCGTCACGTACGTGGAGCGGAGGAAGACAAAGAAAGGATAATATAATAAGAAAGGGCTCTGATCCGCAAAGTGCGGGTCAGGGACCTTTTTTGATGATTACAGAGAGTATTTTATCCTTTACGAACCAATCCTCAGATGGTATACTGAACAATAGCGATTTTTGCCCGGACAAGCGGCAGCGTGATCTGCGCCTCTCCGGGCCGGAGTAAAGAGGAATGGCAGGAAGAAAAAATAAGAAAAAATCAGGATGGATCATCGTGCTGATACTCGCCGTGATCGGCTTCGGCGTCAGCATCGGCTTTGTCGGGTGGTACCTGATGGAGCGCAAGGCGGAAAATGAAGCCATGGAACATCTGCGGGAAGAGGTCATCTCGACACCGACGCCTTCGCCGGATATCACCGCGCCGGAGGCGGACGACTTTGAGGAACCGGAGTTTACCGGAGAGCGCGACGGCGAGGCAGCGGCTGTCCCGGAAGGCGTCGTTGACAGCGCGAGCCACACGGTCGATTTTGACACGCTCAGCGGGATCAACAGCGAGCTTTACGCATGGATCTACGTTCCGGACACCAATATCGATTATCCGGTGGCCCAGCACATGGACCCGAACGACCAGAAATACTATCTGAACGTGGATTTCTACGGCGGCGGCAGGTATGCGGGCTGCATTTTCAGCGAACTCGGTGCGGCGAAGGACTTCTCGGATCCGATGACGGTTCTCTACGGCCACAATATGCTCGACGGGTCGATGTTCGGGAACCTGCATCTCTTCGCGGACCCGGATTTCTTCGACGCTCATCCCTACTTTATGGTCTACACGAAGGAGCGGATCCTTGTGTACCATATTTTTGCCGGTTATCATTACGACAACCGGCATCTCATGGATTCGTTCAATTTCAGGGATCCCGCGGTCTTCGGGCAGTACCTTGCGGACATCCGCACGCTGCACACGCCTGTGAAGAATATCCGCGAGGAAGCTTACCCGACCGCGGAGGACAAGGTCCTGACCCTCTCGACATGCATCTCAAATCAGAGGGAGAAGCGGATGCTTCTGGCGGCGCGCCTCGCATTTTCCTGCGACGCGGGCGATATGGAGGCGGCTGAAGAATTCATCATGACGCTGTTACCCTGACCGTGAGCGAGACAGTCCGGGCGGCGACGCCGGCCGCGTTGGAAGCTGTGTAGGTGAGCGTGTAAGTCCCTTCGGTCATGGTGTCGACGCTCCCGTAGCAGCGGACACGGTTTCCGATGGAGGAACCGTCTGTGTCGATCACCTGGGCGATATAGGAGTAGGGATCCCCGAAGTCTTCTCCCACATGGAGGCTGACGGTATCGGTCGTGAGTTCGATGTAGGGGATATCCGGCGCGAGCTCACCGTCCGCGGTCACGTAGGTCGAGTCGTTGAACATGTTGGTGAGAGTGAAACGGTAGACCGCATGACGCGCGTTCGTCGGATCGAGCGAAGCGCTGCAGGTGAGTGCTCCGGAGATATCCTCGCCGAAACCGTCGTCGCAGCGGACCAGATTCCCGGACCTGAGTTCGCCGATGATCCCCTCGGGATCCGAGAGCGGGACGGTCGGGAGGGTTTCCGGGAGACGGAGCACGGGACCGGAATAATTCTCCAGGACGAGCGTTCGGGTGGCGGATATCTGGCCTTCAGGGGTGTTAACCGAGTAGGTGATGACTTTGCGGTCGATCGCTTCCCCGGCAGAGATGCGCGCGAAAATGTTCGTGCGGAGCTCATCCGCCGTGTAGTCGCGGAAGGAGACGCCCTCAAGGAGATCCAGCTCGCCGCCGCTGTACGAAAGAGAATCGGACTCAAAGGCAAATCCGTCAGGGATCTCGACTTCTTCGACGACGGATTCTGTCTCTTCAGGTTCCGGGCTGCGGGAGCCGAGCGGGAGAGCAGGGTAGGTGTCTGTCCCGAACATCAGGACAAGGTTCAGGACGGCTGCCGCGGCAGCGATATATTTGAGTAACGTGACGGGGGTTGCTTTTTTTCGGATATTCATTATAATTACTCCCTAGCTGATAACTGTATTCCACACAGTATACCATAAAAAAGTCAAGGTGTTAAGAGCTGCCTTGTGTAAAGGTGAAAAGATCAATGAGAAGAACGAGACTTGTCTGTATATGCATATTTGTGTTGTCGGTGATGATATTTGCGGTCTATACGTTCCGGAACAGGGATGTTTCGGACCGGCTGGGGCCGGAGATCCTGATGGATCAGGAGAGCATAACGGTGCCTTCGTCCGCCGGGGATGAGGAGATCCTGGCGGGCGTCACGGCTGTCGACAGGGCCGACGGCGACGTGACGTCCTCGCTGATCGTCGAGAGCCTGACTCCCTTTATCGACAAGGGTCGGCGCAACGCGTACATCGTCGCGATCGACAGCGACAACCATGTGACGCGGGTGAGCCGCGAGATCATTTACAGTGATTACCGCTCGCCGCTCTTTGCACTGACAAAGCCTCTGCGTTTCCCGAAGGGTACGGACAGCATCCTGACCAATATCACCGCAAGTGATGTGCTCGACGAGGATCTCACGGATCATATCCGGATCTCCGAGGAGTACCGTCTCACCAACAACACGCCGGGCGAGTATCCGATGGTCTTCACGGTGACGAACTCCGCGGGAGATATCTCGACCCTGCCGGCCACCGTTACGATCTATGATCCGGCGGAGACCGCTGCCGGTCCGGAAGTAAGGCTCGGTACCGGCCTCGTCAATGTCCCTGCCGGCAGCGGCGTTGATCTTTTTGACTACATTTCGCAGGTCGCGATAGACGGCGTGACGCTGAGAGCGGTCCCGGGCGAAAAACGCCTCGAGGGGAGCGGCCGGACACTGGTTCCTGCCGACATGGTAATGGAAGGAACCGTCGATTACGGGACACCGGGGGTCTATGAAGTGAAGATCGGATTCCATGACGGCGAGGGACGGTTCGGCGGCGAGAGAATTCTGGTTGTCGTTTACTGAGAGAGGAAAGACAGTGGAGAAAGAGAAATCAGTACAGGGCCTCATCTATATTGACATCTACAGCATGGTGAGGGATGTCCTGCGTCAGTGGTGGGTGATCCTCATAATCGCGGTTTCCGCCTACCTGCTGGTGCGCGTCTACGACAGTTCGCGATACGTGCCGGAGTATACGAGCACGGCGACATTTGCCGTCACGGCGAGAGGCATGAATAAGTCCCTCTATGAAGACCTGACGTCCGCGACGGAGGTCGCAGCAAAGTTTTCAACAGTCATTGACAGCCAGGTCTTCGACAGGAAGATCGCACAGCTGCTGGGTGAGAGTTATATTCCCGTCAATAAGAAGGTGACGCTGGTCCCCGAAACCAACCTCATCGAGCTCACGGTAGTCGGGCGCACCGCGATGAGCTCTTATCTTGTCACGCGTGCAGTCGTCGAGGATTACAGCATCGTCTCGGACTATGTGATCGAGGACGTGATGCTCGACGTGATCCGTCAGCCCAGGGTCCCGGGCGCTCCGTCCAACGCCAGCCCGACCACAAGGCGGGCGAAGCGCATGGGCGTTCTTGCGGGTCTTTTTATGGTGCTCTATTTCGCGGTATTTTCCTATTTTAAGGATACCGTGAAGAACCCGCGCGACGCGCGCAACAAACTTGTTGTCCAGTCTCTCGGGACGGTGGCGCGCGAGGGGAGCATTTTCCAGTTCAGGAAGGATCCCAGAGCCCGCGGCAAGCTGATCACGAACCCGGTTTTAAGCTTCCGCTTTGTCGAGACGACCCGCATGATGGCGGCCCGCGTCGAGAACCGGATGGACCGGCGCAATGCCAGGGTCCTCTCGGTGATCTCTGTCGCGGAAAATGAAGGAAAATCAACGATCGCCGCCAACATCGCGATCCACATGGCTCAGTCGGGCCGTTCGGTCATCCTGATCGACTGCGATTTCCGGAAACCTTCACAGCACAGACTGTTCGAGATAGACAAGGACAGCGTGCCTGACTTCACCGAAGCTGTTGTCTCCGGCGTCATCCCTGACAGGCTGATCTGGTCCGGTTCCGTGAAGAACCTGTTTGTTATCAGCAACAGTCATCCTACGGAAGATGTGGAGTCGATCCTGCGCAGCGGTTATTTCGGTTCGATCATTGATTTCTGCCGCAGCAAGGCGGATTTTGTCGTTCTCGACATGGCGCCGGTCGGGCTTGCCCCCGAGACGGAGGAACTTATCGAGCACTCTGACGCGGCGCTGCTCATTGTGCGCGAGGATCTGGTCCTTGCGAGTGATATCAACGAGGCGATCGAGGCAGTCAACGCCCGCGGCGAGCGCATGATCGGCACCGTCCTGAACTATGACTGGGGCGGGATCAGTCATGCTGCCGGAGGCTACGGTTACGGATACGGTTACGGCGGATATGGAGGTTATTATGGAAAATACAGATCGTGAGGAGGCCAGGCACTCATCGAGCCAGATCATTGCCGGCTTTGATCTCATACAGGATGTCCTGAACGGCCTTGTCCGCTACTTCTGGGTCTTTCTTCTGATCATCAGCCTGTTTGCGACGGTATTCTTTATGCGCGCGAAGCGCTCCTACGTGCCGTCCTACCAGGCTTACACATCGTTCGTTGTGAACACACAGACTGCTTACGGGTACCGCAGCACTTACTATAACCAGACGACGGCGTCGAGGCTGGCGAAGACATTTCCCTACATTTTAAGTTCCGGCGTGCTCCAGCAGACGGTCCGGGAGGATCTCGGGCTGCAGAGCCTGGGGGCAACGATCTCCTCGGATGTCATTGAATCGAGCGCACTCTTTACGCTGCGCGTGACCTCGCAGGATCCGCAGAGGGCTTACGATGTCCTGCAGTCTGTCGTGAAGAATTACCCTGAGGTCGCCCGCTACATCATCGGAAATGTCCAGTTCACCTTCATCGACGAGAGCGGCGTCCCGAAGGAGCCGGTGAATCCGCCCAATTTTAAGCGCGCGGGCAGACGCGGGGCTTTTCTGGGGGCTGCCGTGTCAGCGCTGCTGCTTCTCGCTTACGCGGTCACGCGGCATACGGTGCGGCGCGAGAGCGATCTCAAAAAATACACATCCGCCGAATACCTGGGCGGCATCCCGAAGGTCCGTATGGGCCGTTCTGACAGCGATGAGTCCGGAAGAGTCCTTCTGAACAGCAAGATGAACACCTCTCCGCTCGGAGAGAGTCTCCGCGTCATCCGCAGCCGCTTTGAGCGCGCGGCCGAAGAGAAGGGCGCTAAAAAGATCTTCATTACAAGTGCAGTGCCCGGGGAGGGCAAGTCCACGCTCGCCGCGAACCTTTCCGTCTCGCTTGCGCGGAACGGGAAAAAGGTATTTCTCGTCGACGGTGACCTGAGAAATCCCTCCGTGCGCGGCGCGCTCGGCCTTGAGGATGCCGGCGAAGAGGGCCTTGCGGATATTCTGATGGGAAAATGCCACCTTGAAGACGTACTGGTCAGCTACCAGGAGAGCGGGCTCTACGTGATACCGGGGAGTCTTAATCCGGTCGATGCATCGGGTCTCCTGGGGTCCGATAATGCGCAGCAGTTCTTTGATGCGCTCGCCAAACATGCGGATTACGTGATCGTGGACGCACCGCCCTGCGGGTTCCTCTCAGATGGCCTGGTTCTTGCCAGATGCATGGATGCCGCGGTGCTCGCGATCCGGCAGAATTATATGCCGGTGCAGCGGATCGTCGATACGATCCGTCTGATTGCGGATACCCGGGCGGAGATCCTGGGTTATGTGCTGAACCAGACAGAGGGCGGCGTGAACGGCTACGGATACGGGTATGGTTACGGATACGGCTATGGTTACGGATATGGTTACGGCTACGGTTACGGTTACGGGAAGAACAAGCGCTACGGTTATGGGTACGGTTACGGCGCAGATAAGAAGGATGCGGAGAAAAAAGCGGATAAGGAGTGAGCGCTGTGATAGGGTGGGATTCATATTATACCAGATTTATTAAATATCCGCTCGCCCGGCTGATCGGCGCTCTGGGCCTGCTGTTTTTCTGGTGGCTCCTCGTGATCATCGCGGTGCTGATCTGTCTTGACGATCCGTCCGGACCGGCGTTATTTGCCCAGGAAAGAATCGGGAAAGACGGCCGGATTTACACGATGTACAAATTCCGGACGATGCGGCAGGGATCTGAGCACACCGGGAGCGGCGTCTACTCCGACGACCATGATCCGAGGGTGACGCGCCTTGGGCGGATCCTCCGGGCGACGAGCCTGGATGAGCTGCCGCAGCTTATCAACATGCTGAAGGGTGAGATGGTGCTGATCGGGTTCAGGAGCCCGCTGACCTACCACCCCTGGCCCTGGTCTGAGTACACGGAGGAGCAGCGCAAGGTGTTCCGCATGAAACCCGGTCTTACCGGTTGGGCGCAGGTGAACGGACGCAGGACGGTCGAGTGGCACGACAGGCTTCGGATGAACGTCTGGTACTCCGAACATGTCTCGCCCTGGCTCGATCTTCGGATCTTCTTCATGTCGATCGGGAGGGTCCTCCGGAATGAGGACAACGAGAATATCGGCGAGACGGTGAAAAAAGAGTGATGCAGCAGGGGACGGTTCTATGCAAAAAACGAGCGGGGCGTATGTATGCCTCGCTCGTTTTTTACGAGAACCGTCCCCGGCGGGGTTAGGGGGAAGCCGGAACGCCCTCTTATCATACAAATAACTGCTGTTTATTTTTCCAGCTGATCAAAGATCGCTTTCGCGCTCGCCTCAGGTCCGACTGCTTCGATCGCCCTGTAAATCGCCTCAATTTTCGGCAGGCAAGCCTCAAGCTCATCAGCTGCCTCGGCTGGGGTTTTGCCTTTGCGATATTTGCAGAGAACCCTTTTTGATAGTGCTACCTTCCTCCAACCCAAATCGTCCCTCGCTCTGATGGCCGAGGTGCAGGGCTCCCGGTGTGAGAGGCATTGACAATATCTGTTTTCATATGGTCGGCACTTCCAAAGCAAGATGGCACCCTCTGCCCCGCTTATATTGAAGATGATTGCTTCTCATTCTTTAAGCACTCATAGACTGTTTCCGCGCCTGCCTCAGGTCCGGCCGCCTCGATCGCTCTGAAAATTGGCTCAATCTCATCGACTGGGGTTTCAAGCTCATCGGCGGCTTCGGCTGGAGTTTTACCTTTATGATATTTTCGAAGCGCGAGTGTAATCAGACGCATGGCGTCACCTTGCTCCAGGCCTTGCTCCAGCCCTTGCTCCAGCCCTTGCTCCAGCCCTTGCTCCAGTCCCAGCTCATGTCCTTCATTATAGCCTTTCTCCCTGCCTTCCATCTCCGCATCCATCATCATAAAATAAATGCTCATGTAATCATTCCTCCAATCCAAATCGCCTCTTGCGCTGACGACCGCGGCGTCAAGGCTCTCGGTGTAAGAATCTTGAACGACCCCTTTGTTCATGTACTCGAACACGTTCCTGAGTTCCGGGGAGATGGCTCCCTTTGTTCCGCTTGTGTTGACGAACACCTTCGTGGTCTCATCGCCGAGCTTAAGGCCGGTCTCTTCCTGACAGGTGTTTCGGAACGTGTAGACGCCGAGCCCCAGATCAAACGGATCCTTGAGACAGATGAAGATCACGAAGCTCTTCCTCAGATCCTGATAGCTTTTCCCTTCCTTTAGGGTGCTGATGTCGATCGCCGACTGGTAGTAGCGGGACCGCTTCGGGAGCAGCTCCCTCCAGTGAGCTTTGCCCGGCTTCTCCATCTCCACGTCGTAGATCGTCCCATCCTCGTCGTCCAGGTAGACGTCCATCCGGATCCCGTGGGAGTTGGGGGCCAGCTTGATGGTTTTCTCGCTCTCCGGGAACTCGATCCTGCTGATCGGCTCGCCCAGAATGCGGGAGAGGAGCTCCTGCAGGAGCTCCGGGTGGGCGGTCATCACCCTGGTGAACATGAAGTTATCGCAAATATCTAACTGTTCGTAATCCTTAATTCCTGCTTCTATCATACTATAGTTCCTCCTTTTCTGCAAGAAGTCAGCGGTTACGAGATAATAATACCGTATTGATGGGCGCCATTTTACCCGTCGGACGGGTAAAATGAAAAACTTTCAGATGGATTCATAGCGCAGACCTATCAAAAACCTAACACAAATCCTGAACCGCTACCCCAAAGTTAAAAATATAGTATAATAACTCCTACAAATGGCTTTGTGTGCCCAAAAACCACCCACAGCCTCGCGTCGCACCCCGGAGGGATCCGGAAATGCCCGCAAAACATCTTTGTTACAGGCAACTGAAGGAGATTATTTATGAAAAGGAGTAAGGCAATAATTGTCATTGCGATCATATGCCTGATTGTACTGACGCTCTCCGGCTGCGGAAAATCCAAACAACCGGAAGGTACAGAGGCAGGAACCGGATCTGCTGAAAGCATCGTTTCGGAGGCGGTGAATCCTGAAAGCACCGTTTCGGAGGCTGCGGATCCGGAAAGCAGTGTTTCGGAGGCGGCAGACCCTGAAAGCAGCACTTCAGCGGCCGGAGAATCTTCCGAAACGGAAACTGAAGCATCGACAGACTCTGATGAGAGCGTCAAAGAACTGATAGTTGAGAGTTCTGTCACAATCGTACTGGAAGAAAATGAAGCCATTGGCGGATTTTAATCCGGTTTAATATATATTGTTACTTTTTGTTACGGTCTGTTTTTCGCAGATTAGGGTATTCTGCGAAAACAGCCAGCACGATCCACGTATCCAATAACATTATCTTACAAGGAGGGACATATGAAAAAGATGAAAAAAGTCCTGTCACTCGTTCTGGCGATGGCGATGATCCTCTCGCTGGGCGCCACTCCGGTCC